>Ga0213869_10003568_pt1 | contig 10298 bp, 15 predicted proteins | sample PICome_10_FD_160083 | JGI IMG/M metagenome (GOLD analysis project Ga0213869, IMG submission 160083) | Coastal seawater microbial communities near Pivers Island, North Carolina, United States - PICO132 | ecosystem: Environmental > Aquatic > Marine > Coastal | place: USA: North Carolina...
CTCAAGCACACACCAAGCTTCCCGCACTTTGATGAGAGGGAAATTTTTTAATCCCTAATATGGGTGCGACTTAGATTGGATTGTTATCCTTTGGTCCAAATGCGACTTCGACTCTTTCTCCCCCATATATTCCGCCAAACCCGGGTCTCCGCGATCTTTCTGCCAAAAGCAATTTTCTAGCAGTGCAAATCTTTGAGCTCGAGGATTGTCACCTCTACGTAATGACCCAAAGCCCTTGACCGGGTCAGCGACCCATCCGGCACCCCCCTAAATTCGCCCTATTTTTTCGTCCACGTATACTTCGACGAGTCGAACTCGTAAGCTCCCTTTGACAGCGCTTCCTTCGCATACCTATCGGGTAACCACGACCTCAATGGTCCCGTCAATCCGCCATGGCTATCGATCAGATTCGTCCACTCATTTGGGTCGCTAACCAGATCATACAATTCCTCGCCCTTCTTTCCTTCGTCGTATTGAATATAACACCAGTCCTTCGTTCGGATCGCGGTGTTGCCTTTGAGATAATCGATAATCGCGGGATGCTTCCACTGGGCATTCGAGTCCTTAAGCAATGGTCCGACATCCACGCCGTCCAAACCAACTGGTATCGGCAAGCCGCACAACTTTGTAAGCGTTGGATAAAGACAGGTTAAATCAACGGGGCTATCCGTTCGGGAGCCCGCTTGAGACACCCCTGGAACCATCATAATGAGAGGCACGTGAGTCGATCGCTCCCAAAGCGTGTTTTTCGCGTAGTGATCTTTTTCTCCGAAAGCATAACCGTGATCCGACCAAAGAACCACAATCGTATTTTCGCGATAGGCGCTTTGGTCGAACGCCTTCATCAACTCTCCGACCATCGCATCCGCATGGGCGATACTCGCCAGATAGGATTGAACGCAATGCTGGAGGTTATCGTATGCTTCGATCATGCGAAGGTCTTTTCGCCGGGTTTCAGCCATAATTTGACCGCCCTCTGGGATATCCTCCAAGTCCCCAGATTTATTGATGGGAAGTTTTACCTGATCCATCGGTAAATTATCGAAGTATTTCTTCGGAGCATAGAACGGTAAGTGAGGCTGAAAAATGCCGACCGCCAAAAAGAACGGCTTCTCGTGTTTTCGAGATAGAAATTCGCTAGCCCACTCCACCGTTCGACCATCTCCCATATCCATGTCATCCACCTCCATCGGCCCCCAGTCGAGCGAATCGTTAGGGTGACGTGGCATGGTCGTGAGAAAGCGACGGTCTTCGCGACGGCTCTTAAAATAGTCCACAATCAGGTCCTTGTCCTGAACTAGATCGAAATACTCGTCCCATTGGTCGGGCGGATTGAAGCCATTGGTATGATGATGCACTTTGCCCCCACCAGCCGACGTATAGCCATGATTCTTGAAATACTGCGGAAGCGTCACCAAATCTGGATACGCAGGTCGCCACCAATGACCATTGCCATACAGTCCCGTCGTCGAAGCACGTTTCCCAGTAAGTATCGCAGCTCGGCTAGGCGCGCACTTAGGACTCGGAGCGTGAGCGTTCGTAAAGAGTACCCCCCGTTCAGCCAAGGCATCAATATGCGGCGTAGGAACGCGATCCGAACCCAAGCACCCCACCCAATCGTTCATATCGTCGACCGAGATGAAAAGAACGTTGGGAGACGAAGTAGTCCCCAAACTAAAAACACACAGTAGAAAATATAGAATGAAGAAAAATTTGGGGAAGAGGTTCATATTCAGAAAACGGGACACCACCATAAGCGAACCTTCCCTAATCGCTTTTAATTATCGCATTATAGCGCGTTCGAGTTCGGTGACAATGCAGGATTACTGCATCAAACGTAAGATTTATCGTCTTTTAACCTCCAGCGGCCGCAGGCCGAAATCCAGTAATTGTCGTTCTCAATAAAACACGACGTTGACCGGAGTAGTCGTTGATAGCCACATGCATGAGCCCCCCCTTTCTCCCCCTGTTTGCAAAAGTAGGATAGGATCTTGAATGGCTATTGATTGTATTAATGGTTCAATTGATTTTATCGTTTATACCTTGCCTTGAAATTCGCTATCTTTGAGATGAATGAAAAAAACTCCAATAGCACTCTTCTTCATCGTCACGGCAGCACTTTTTACACTCACTTCCTGCTTTTGGACAGGCTGGCAAATGGATTACGGAAAGCCAGCCGCGCAATTCTATGCCGCTGACCTCGGCGCCTTGGGGAAGCCCTTTATCGGTAAGAAAATCACCGTAAAGGGGACTGTCACAGGACACGAAACCACCAAGGAGGGGGATTTTGTGGTCATCCTAAACGGAACAATCCGTTGCCTGCGAAAACTCTCCACAAAGTATGCTGAAAGTTACCGGCGTAGATATAAGGTTGGAAAGACGGTTTTTTTTGACGGTTTTCTTCGTGAATGCGAACCCGGCAGAGTTGTCATCAACCCCTCATCAGGTCGAGATCCCTCTGCTTCTTTTCATCCAAAAAAATAGGTCCAAAGCTTGAGATGATCGCCTGGTCAATCAAAAGAAAAGCTTTTCGATAAAGAACTCTTGTGCTCCCGTTCGTGATTGAGCTTTGTTTGACAATCCTTTCATTTCGTTCTCGTAATTTTCTTTTCTGCCCCTGCTATAAGCTTATCCATGAATCGAGAATGCCGTTCTAAAAAAATCTTTTTGTTTAGCGCATTAACTTCTCTGTTCTTTCTGATTTATGGGTGTCAAATAGGCTCAATCAAGCAGTTCACTCCGAATGACAATGTTGCCCGCTTTGGAACAGACCGCAAGTATCCGGACTTAAGCTATACCGGAGACGGAAATTTTACGGATCATGGAAGAAAGGCCGGTATTTCTCGCTTTGCTCTAGATCTTGGGTTAGTTAATTTAACTGAGAGCAGTGTAAGTATCTTTGAGCTGAAGGGTCTGCCAGAAGTGAGATTTGTCTGCTACTTGCGCTTAGACCATCCTCTTCCTACCTCGGGGAAACCGAAGGACTTCGATGGCTCGGATTTGCTGGTTGAGTTGTCCCTGGAAGATGAGAATGGCACGCAAGTATTTTTGGAAAAAGCTCAGCTAATAAGTTGGGTCTGGTCGGGAGTTGTTGGGGCTTCGCAAAGCGATCTTTATACTCTCAAGACCAGATTCGCACCCAAGAAAGGGAAGGTTTATTACCTCAAACTCAAGAATAATAGAGGTGACCTTAACGCACCCGAGGCAAAAATTCTACTAATGGGTGGAGGATGGAAAGCCTTGTAGAGCAACCTTCCCGCATTTATATAATCAGGAGCAACTTGCCAAGCTTGCAGAAATTTCAACGACAGTGGAGTGCGAGTGTCCTCAGCATTTGGCCGGTCTCTTGCAAAGCCTGACCGCATTCGAAAGTTATTCCATGGAATGCGAAGACCGGAATCCCCAAGACGCCCTTCTCCACGCCTTCTTACACCGCACCACCGCGAAGGCGAGACGGACCATGGAAGAAGCTCTTCAGCATCTGGTTCGCGTGGAGGGGATCACGGTGACCTGAATTTTTTCAAAGCGAGGAAGGGAGTCGGTTACTTCGCTGAACGCACACCTCAAGCCTAAAATTCCCTAGCAGTAGTTGTGTTTTATCTATGATTTAACCATCTGTTCTAAGACACGATGCTGGCTAAAGTGCAGGGTAGCATTCTGCGGTCTTTGCTCCCCAGGAGTTGCAGACCGTTGTCCAGAACTCAAGCTGACTAGGATCACACGTCGCGAGGAGCGTGTCCATCTCGCAGTGGGGAAGTATCTTCGTGAAGGCTGGGAAGCAGTGGCCGACATGGATGTGCATCGCATTGATAGAATCAAATGTTTCGAACATGACGAGGGCTCCGTCAGCGATACTGTACGAGCACCCAAGCTGCCCTGGTGCCGCAGCACTCTTGGCACCGTACTCTTTCACAGCAGCAGTGAGTGCAGCGACGTCTGCACCTTCCTTAACATTCATCCTGCCGTAGACTTGGGCAGGTTTGCCTGCAGGGTTGGGTCCAGCAGTGATGGCCTTTGCACACTCGACGGCAGCTTCTTCGGGCAGCCCCAGCAAGGTGAGCTCTGTGACCTTGGCCTGTTCAGTTTCAGAGAGAGACATTATTGTTCGATGCTAGGAGTTTGGTTTTGACAAAAAAGTCGTGGAAACCGTTTTTTGGCGAAATACATGGGGTAAAAAGGGAGGTGTTAATCTCATAAAGGTCATCCAATCATATCTTGATGCCAGCTGAAGTCTAAAATGCCCCAAGCCTCCATTCTAACCTACCGAGTCGAATACCAGCCATCCCGTGGCTCAGAACTGCTGATTGGCCGGCATCCCCGACATCTAAAGAACCACCCACCCCACCGGGGGAAGAACTGGCGGAGGTCCTGTGTAAATACGGTGGGAGATTTTTTGTCCCTAAGTTGTGCCTCTCTACTATGAGTCCTACTTGTTTATCTTTAAAAGGGATTCCCATTTATTTCTATAGAGGTAGAGCTTCTCAACCTAACAAAAACATCTCTCATCGTGACCACTGAAACATCGAGAAAATACCATTTGGATACACTCTTTCTTTTACTAAGTTCATTCGGGATATTTTAATCTTGATTTCCCAATGCTTGGAGATTGATTGCCTATCATGGATATTAACTCAAGTAATCCGGACGGAAAAGGCACTTTCAAAATAACAGCCATCGGCCAGAAGGAAGACACCATGACAGTCTTCATGGAGGGAAAGGTAGAGGGTTATGGTTTTGTCACTTTAACCCATAAGTATAAACACATTGACCACGGAAACTGTGAGGAGCGTTCAGGTGGAACAATAATTGGAAGTGCTGAAGCTATTTTGGAAGAAGGCGGTATTGTAAATACGCCACATCTAGGGACCTTCACTCGCAATGGTAGTAAAATGAAAGTCTTTTTTACGGATTACGTGACGAATGGAGATCATAATTTTGTCCATTTTGAAATTGATTTAATAGAGAAGAAATCAGACGTCTCGTTTTGGTCGCTTAAATAATTCCCGTTAATTTATCAACCTCCAAAGATGCAGAAGTTTGATGCTGCGCTTGGAGCGACTTACGCCCTTGAGTTCTCAACTGACAACACGACTTGGGATGTTATTGAAGATGATATTGTTGGCGAAAATGAAACAATATATCGCAGCTGGCGCATCAATCCTTTTGGCGTCATGTAGTCAATCTGATTCAGATAGGGAGGTTTTTAAATTAGGAGGTAGTAAAGAGGAACGACGTGAACGGAATGCTAAAAGAGAGGAAAGACTTTTACAGAGCCGAGATTGGCAAAAAGAACAAGAAAAGTCTATAGACGCTACATTGCAGCAACATATTGAGGAGCTTCCTAATGGTAGTGTCTTAAAACATTGGAGCCATAAAGGCATTAGTGATCTCTTGAATCGTAAGGTTCCAAAAGGTCTTCCTGGTGAGGGTCTCAAATACTATGATGAGTTAGTGGTTAGAAAGAAGGGCGATATTGATTTTGGCTGGGAACTTGAGGCTACACTTGATATTACAAGCAGCAATCAGGGTCCTGATCTCTACCGTAGGTGTTTTGAGGCAAGTCTTTGGAAAGATGGTAATACACCTGCACCCCCTCTACATACATGGGATTTGGTTCAGACACGGATTCAACACACTAAAGAGTTGATGAAGTATTTAATGGAGCTTGCTGGTGACGTATCAGATGAAAGTGAACCATCAAAGTTTAACTACACCGTTATTGTACAGAATCCACAGATTCAAATTCCTATAGCTGGAGGAGGGTCTAAATCTCATGAGTTAGGTCGTCGAGTAAAGCGTTGCGAAAAGTACGGGTTGGCTCACCTACCTTACGTAGAAGGTGTTCTCTTTAAATACTGGTGGTATGGTTTTAATAAGCAGCGACAGATGTATTGACATCCAATTGCGAAAACGGATTAGCGACTTTTAAAGACGGTGAGGCTGTCTCTGAAAAGTATTGGAAGAAAAAAGGTGAAGAGGTTGAGTTAGGTGAAAAAGCTTAACCGAAATTTGGGCATCGTCAGTGGCTTTATCCCACTTTTAAAACTATAGATTATGTAGCAAGATAATTTATGAAGAGGGTTATTACATCTCTTCAAAAACAGATATATTTCTAACCACAACCTCTTTTACATCATCGCCTAAGGCTGAAAGGGCTTTCTGATAGTCCTCACTTTCGTAATAATTATTTGCCTCTTCAAGGCTATCAAATTCTAGAACCGCTCCAAAAATCATTTCTTCTCCTTCAAGAGTTTTATGAGTGGGTCCCCCACATATCATTCTGAAATCACCTCTCTCTAAAAGGTGGGCTGTTGCATCAAAGTATTTTTGGAATAATTCTTGATCTTTAATATCCAATACCTGCGATACCCAATAACCTTTTTTCTTCATATTTTCCTAAGTGTTCTTAATTAACTTCTCTGATACTATATCCTTATTCAAAACTAAAACAAGATTTGAGCAGGAGGCAATTTGAAGAAGCGTGCCAAGACCTAGCTCAGACTTTTGCTGACATACCTGATCTGATCACCAAAACATGGTTGGCTAACGAAGAAACCAACACTTACGGTGGAGTGTATCACTTCGAAAATAAACAAGCGATGCTTGAATATAAAGAAACAGAAGTCTTTGCTGCAATCGGTGAAAACCCAGCTTTTATTAATCCTATCATCACAGATTTTGGAATCCTAGAAGGACCGTCAAAGGTTACAGGAATCGGTTAAAATTATTTAGTTATAACTTTCTTAATGGCGAACCAGTTGATTCATTAGAAGAATCTGCTTTCAACCCCCTTTCTCCCCCATGTATTCCGCCCAAATTCGTTCTTCACGGACTTTCCTCCAAAAGCAAATTCCTAGCAGTCAGTATAACGGGAACATTGGCTAGGAGTTTTAATGGAAACAGCACGAGAGTGTGGAGCCTCGAAGATATATAAGCACCTTGCTAATCAGGTTTAGTATTTTAATGAGAACGAGTATCGCTGATCTTATTCAAGCCCCGTGATCAGAAACATGATAATAAAAAACCAAGGGACCGCTCTGCTGACAATTCTCCATTGTTCATTTGTGAGGGCCGCTGTTAATTCATCCTTCTCAACCTCACTTAATTTCCCAAATTTCTGTCCCGCTATACTCTCACGATATTTTTTGACTGACATATTTCCCTTAGCCTTATTTATCCAACCTGCATCTTTACTTTTACGCCAAAGAAATTCTCCAACACCCCAGATAAATAAAAAGAACCCAATAAGAATAATTAGATAAATGTCAGTAGGTTGCATTCAAAGACGATAACCAAACAAACAAACGACAACAATAAGAAACAGCTATTGGGATCCTAGAACTCACTATCCCCGAACAACGAACCATGAATCAGGGGGCGGTGGTCAGGATTTATAGGTCATGAATTGTTAACGTTAACTTTATTGCACCAATGCAAACGAATGGAAAAGCAATAATCCCAACAATACAAAGTCCTCTTCCGATATTAGTTGAGTTTTTAACACACATGCCAATGAAGGGTAATAATGTGGAGGGTAATAACCCCCTTTCTCCCCCATGTATTCCGCCCAAATTCGTTCTTCACGGACTTTCCTCCAAAAGCAAATTCCTAGCAGTCTAGAAGCGGCTTCAAAAACAAACCACTTCTAGTGACACAGGCCTCTAGCACGCATGAAGGGGTAAGCCGTGTTCTCGTCGCTTCATTAAAACCGGCAAATTCACACCGTTTCCCAATAGAGGTGATTTCCAATTAATTCGTGATTGAGAATTGCCTTCAAAATTTAACCCTCTGTAATCATCTAGTAATGAAATTCCTGTTATTGCCGATCACTTTTCTATCCCTAACAAGTTGTGCCTCTCTCAAAGAAGCCAGAGTATCTGAAGCCAAAGTCGAACAAGAAAGATCTGCAATACTTGAAGTTGCAGGCAAATACTATGAGGCGTTTATCAACAAAAATTACGCCGACATCAAAAGTATTACCCAGACACCATTTATTTCGGTAGGGAATCAAGAGACGCTTACCTTTCAAACAAAGGACGACTTAATTCGGCATTACAAATCTGTCCGTGAGCCACTTGATAAACTCAGCTACAGTCACAGTGAAAACTATTACCGAAAAATACAGTTTCTAAACAACACCCTTGCTCTAGTTGAAAGTTCCTATGGAAGGTTAAATAGGTCAGGAGAAGTTTTCCACACTGGCAGGGGCATATACTTATACAGGAAGACCGATAACAACTGGTATCTGACAGGAAGAGTTGAGGCTGGAAAATAGAGACTCCTCGTCTTCGCTATGCAGCCCTTATACTGGACCCTGAGTCTATTTGTCCTTTTCAGTTGCAACGACGAACAACAGCTCTCCAAGCCCCCTCAGACGACGTCTGAGGCCTGTGCAGAGGCTCTTTCCACGCACTTCAAGGAGGACCACATCGCAGCCGATTTCGCCAACTTTTTGGCTTTCTTAATTGATCCCGCGAAGCTCGCCACACTCTAAGGAAAACGAGCCGCCACACCACGATTACGTAAAGCCTGAGCCTAACATTCATAGTGGTCTACAAATGGTGACCTGATCAACTGCGCGATAACAGCAAATTTTGTGCCATCAAAAAGACTCATAACGAGAGATCTCTTTAGATTTTAAGGTTTGTCCCAAATCCTAACCTTGCCCTTCCCCCAGAGTTTCTTGTGACACAAAGATGACCTCTAGCACGCATGAAGGGATAAGCCGTGTTCTCTTCGTTATAAAGTCCTTCTCGGATTGTAATATCTCGCGGCGGGACATTCCCACATAATCACAACCAAATATGAAAGTATCCTAAGCGTCCAGCTTCAATGCAACTACGACTTCCACCCTTTCCCACAAAAAGCAAATTCCTAGGAACCATGAAAACCGCATCGATCATTCCACTCGTCCTCTCCGGTGCCCTCTTGATTGTCGTTCATCTCCATGCCGATGACGACGAGGCGACCAACAACAATTCGCCGGTCGAAGTCTATGCCGATTGTCACGTCCACTTACTTGACTTCCTGCAAAACGGCGAATTTCAGAATGCGGACCACAAGTTCCCGGGGGGCAAATACGGCGCACAGTCTGCGACGGGGCGCTATGCCTCATTACCGTTTGGCGAACGGGGGCGGAGAATTGAAGCCCTGCTCGAAAGCATGGGCCGTGCGAAGGTCAGACACGCCCTGGTCATGGGAATGCCTTTTATCAAAAAGTGGTCGGCGAACGAACCATTCAAGCGGCCGCGCTACTACCTGGACAGCCCTTCGCGGGTCAAGCCGGCTCGCGACAGCGATGTCTCCGTTGCCGCGGCTATTGTGGATTACAAGCTGCACTACGCTGATGATCCCGCAAAGCTAGCTCAACTAGACCAGATCCATCCCTCCCTCTGTGGCTTCGACACGACTGACCTCGGCGCAGTCGACCTGCTTATCAAGCGCATAAAAGAGTTCCCGGGGGTGTGGGAATGCGTTGGCGAAGTCATGTCTCGCCACGACGACCTGACCAATCTCACCACGGGAGAGCGGCCGCACGCCAATCACCCGGCTCTCGCACGAGTGGCTCGCTTCGCTGGCGAGCACTACCTGCCGGTAACGATTCACCACAATATCGCTCCGATCTCGCGGAACGGGGACGAGGTCAAGCTGCCCTATTACCTTAATGAGTTCATCCAGCTCATCGACTACTGCCGCGTGGGCAAAGGCGACTGCAAACAGTCAACGACGTTCATCTGGTGCCACTCTGGGATCAGTCGCCGAATCGTAGTCGATAATCTTCCTTTCTGGATTAATGAAGTCCTCAAAGAATACGGGGACCAGGTTTACATCGATCTGTCATGGGTCGTGTTGCAAGACTATGTCATGAAAGACCTCGACACCTGGGTCGGATTGATTAAACGCTACCCAAATCGATTTATGATCGGGTCAGACGTGGTTGGAAAAGTCAGCGGAATTTCGGCGACCCTCCGTCCTTATGACGATCTGCTCCGGGTCCTGCCCGAGGCAGTCCGCCGCAAGGTCGCGCACGACAATTTCGCCAACCTGATGGAGAGCATGGCCTCAAGGCGCGCCGCCGCTGGCCTAGGAGGAAAGGGCATCGTGCTCGCCTCAGATTACGAGTATTCGGATAAGGCTCACGTTCAGCCGAGCTTCAAGGCCCCTCCATTCATGGAGCCACGTCTTGTGCGAGCGGCGAGCAGCAATTGACCGCCTGCTTGAACGCAGAGCGGATCGTTGTCAACCCGGGCCCTATCCCCTCTCGGTAAAACTATCACTGATGCTGTTCCGTGTTACAG
>Ga0213869_10003569_pt1 | contig 10297 bp, 16 predicted proteins | sample PICome_10_FD_160083 | JGI IMG/M metagenome (GOLD analysis project Ga0213869, IMG submission 160083) | Coastal seawater microbial communities near Pivers Island, North Carolina, United States - PICO132 | ecosystem: Environmental > Aquatic > Marine > Coastal | place: USA: North Carolina...
AGGTTCAATTCAGCGGTTCATGTGGGCAATCCTGCCCGAGTAAATCTCTCAGGAATTGAAGTATTGTCATATCACGGCAAAGGTATTGATGACATGGTTCCTCGTATGGCTCATGTTTCGTATGAAAGACCTGCTGAAGCCATGAAAGAAATGCTAAGAAAGCGACACCTTGCTCCAATGTGGGGCGAGCGAAATGCACTCTCTCCTGAAGAAGAAGACCAAATGGTTATCAGCACCAACCCAGATATTTTCGTCACAGGACACACTCACGCTCATCAAATGGAGATGTATCGTGGCATCCCTCTCGTTGTTTCATCCACTTTCCAAGGTGAAACAGATTTCATGCAAATGTTAGGCTACAAACCAAAAATGGGATATTTGTCCGTCTACAATATTCAGAATCGCCAAATGAAAGCCTTTGCTTTCAAAGACCCCTTGTGAAGTGATAATATGGGACAATGCTTGTGTGGAAGACCAATCACTTACATTCGTTCAGGTAATACATTTTATCACGGATATTGTAGCCGCTATTGTAGTGTCTACTATCAAAATCCTGATGCCTACCCGATGGAAAGAATGTCCGATGCTATCACTCATAAAAACCATTTGAAGCGAGCCAAAATACCAGTAGATTGCTTCCTCTGTGGAGAAAAATTCTTGTTGAGATACGGCAACCCCAATATGAATTTCTGTGGTAAAAAATGTCACCACATCATGATGCAAGGAAAGAGGAACTGGAGAGACCTCTATGTTTTAACCAATATCAAATTAGCCAAAAGCCCTGTCACATCAAGAGAGTTAGCCGAAATTATCTGTCCAACATTGGGAACTAATTATCTTACAGGCCGACATATTGGAAGCATACTACGAGTTTATCTGAGCCGAGGAATTATTGAGATTGATGAAGAAGCATGGCCTCGCACTTACAAAATGGTTCCAGAAGCCAATAAATTACCCGTAGGAAAAATAGTAAAAGAAAAATTGCGGTTGAAGGAGGTGAAAGTCAATGCAGTATCCTAAATGCCCTTGCGGAGAAGAAATCATCACCACTGCTGAAAGGCACACGCAGTATTTCACCACCCATTGTAGCCATTACTGTTGGATTTATTACCAAAACCCCGAGGCATATCCTGAAGTCAGAGTATCAGAATCAAAGCACCATAAAAATACTTGGATGCGCCCCAAGATAAAAATTTCTTGCGATTGGTGCGGGGATGAATTTACCATTTCACACAACAAGAGAAAATCCAATAAACAATTTTGTGGACGAACTTGTTCCTTGCAAATGAAGCGTGGAAAAAACTCCAGCCGTGATTGGAGAATTCTCAAACTGCTTCAATACCACCCCAATTCTAATGCCAAACAATTAGAACATTATTGGATAGACCAATCCACCATTTGCTCATCCCGAACCATTGGAGCCGTCTTGCGAGTCTATGCTGCACGAGGAATAGTGGCAGTTACTAAAAATGATAACAATTCTTACCAGTATAATCTCACCCCTCAATTTCTCAAATCCAATATCCCTCTGGCGTATGCCGTCCAAAACAAGTCTAAATTTACGGAGGCATAATCTTGGAATCTTGTCGCCGCTGTGATGCTAAATATCGCTACTCACTTTACGAACAATTTTGTAGCGAGCGTTGTCACATTTTACAAGAAATATCTGTGTCTCAAGATTATCTGTTTCATAAAAATCAAATTATTGCTTACCACAATTGTGATTGGTGTGGAGACGAATTTGCCCTCCGAAGAGGCAGCAAAGCAAACAAATCATTCTGTAATGACGAATGCACTCGTAAAGTCAGAATTAAAAAATACCTGTTTTTGTATGATTGCTTACAAGTCTTAAGAGCCAAAGGCGCACTCACTCCAGCCGAAGTAGCCCGAGAATTAACTCAAGGTTTTGATTGGAGAATGACACCCAGAAGATTATCTCAAAAACTCAGGAGAGTCGTCCCAGGATTTATCGTTCGGGAACAGGATAAGTTACATTTGTTGCCCAACTGCTTCCCCCTTAAACAGCGACTTAGTGAAACTTAAGTAGCAGCACCACCCACTAATAACCATGACCTTGCTGCCAGAGGGAGAGTTTTACAACTATGTAACCTCCCCAGCCTTCAGTCAGGAAGAGGGAGCAGAATTTCTGGAAACATTACGAGAGCCCGACTACATTCATTACGAAGATACGACCCTCTCAGAAAACACCAGGTTCCGAAACAATCTATTCGCATGGCTCAAACAGACTCGTATATTGGCTATCAACCGCATATATTTTGACCCCTATGGTGCTCATTCATTTATCACCAATGAAGAACTCGGGAAGGGCAGCCCCCTCCTTCACCCCACCATGCGATTTCCCTCTTATTACAAACATTTTCCTGGATTCCCTACCACCACAAAAGGGGCGGAACCACATACCACAATTCAAGAAAGACAACAACTCCGTGAAGAAGTCATCATCAAAATGAATGAAGTCATGCAACCCCAATTTTTACTTCGTAACCCCGACCAATTCATCGGACAAAGCCTTTACCAGATGTTATCATCCGTAGCAGCATACCAACAATATAAAATCATACTTAGGGACGCAATTAGAGAGATTCCCACTCTGGAACGAGAACTCAGAAGCCAAGCAGAATATACCCGAATATCAGACAGTGAACCTAAATTTATTGCCCGTAACCAAAGCAATCCAAACAGACACGCAGGAATTCTGGAAGAGTATAATATAGTAGATATTTTAGATTTGCTATACTTCTATCTGAATGATTTGCCAGACGGTGATGATGTCTATAACAAACTTGTGGTGAGCAGCGAATATCTCTGGACGGATGTTGTGACTACCCGACAAATAGACCCCAAACACCTTCATTTTGATGAATATTTATTTGAAGAATTAACAGGATATGATTTCACCGACCATATTGACGAAAGATTTGATGACAGAGAAGAGGAAACACAAGACTATGGCGATTGGATTGAGGGAGTGAGAGAAGGTTTTGATTGGAATGATGCTATATCCGAATACCCCGTAGCGGCCTCATATACGGGCCTCGCCAATTTAATATCTAATTATTACGGACCAAATGCTGAAATCAATGCTGAAGTAAGAAGGGTAAGAGGCGCACCACACGCAGTTCATAATCAGAAAATTACAACCCGCAAACATCGCATCAATCAGTTGAGGTATGGATTTTTATATTCTGGCCCAGATATAGTCTCCTGGTCCTCACGACCCAGCGTTCCTGAAGGTAATGACCGATACAATGATGTGGAGCAAAACACGGAATATACTTCCAATTCAGTGATGTGGACTAACTATTATCTGGCTCGTGACCGATATACCTACCTCATTATTGACGGCGAAGAGGATAACTTGGTAACCGAACTATCCTCCACACAAGGATTCACATTCTCTATACCAGTCAATTTCCTCAACTTCTTAAGATACCCGCCAACAACCCTGAAAAAACCTTATTTTAGGCACAAAATAGGCACATTAAGCACAAACACCACACAGAGCCACAAAAAGACCCACGGGTCTTGAAGTCAAATACTTTTTCAAAAAGCCATCTCAAAAGGGTCTTGAAGTCATTACTATTTTAGAGTAGTGTTTTTTTGACAAAATTTAAATAGGAAAACCCCTCAATAAATACTATGTATTCGTGGTCGCAGTATCTCTCGGCCATGAATAAAATAAACAAATCTAAAGCAAATCCTCGGAGTCCAAAAGCATGGACAAGATTTTCCATCCTTAACTTACCCGCAGATACTTACCGAAAAGGACAAATTGTTAGAGCCGTCCTCGGAAGGCAGAGGTCAAGGCATAATATCAATAAGCATCTTAATGCTAAATTTGAAGATTACGGTTACCGCAACGATTCAGGTGAACTGATTTCATATGATAAATTCCTCACCACCTACGGTCAAAGTGATTCCAAGAATAAATGGAAATCCTATGCAGACCGTTTCAAAAACATCTATATATTAGACAATCGTTGGATTATTTGCCCTGCACAAAACTCTCCCTACTATGATGGCCTCACAGTCTACTATTTTAAAGAAGGGCAGAGAAGATTAGCATCAATCAAAATTTTAGACCAAGCCAACAACCTTTTTCAACTCGTCTCAGCATCAGGTGAATCTGAGATTTGGGCAAATGGTCTTCCCGATAAGGTAATGATGGAAGCATATAAAATAAAACCTCACGAAGCAGACAATCAATATTTCTGGAACGCAGATAAAGAAGCATATACCCGTATTATGGATGCAAAAATCATTATTGAAACTGCCTATCGTAAGTTCCTATTAACTCGTGCCTCTACTGCTGGGAAAGACCCTACGGAACAGAAGAAGATTATCACCCAAATATGGGGTCAAGGAAACAACAAATCTATGGACTGGAACATGATGGAATCAGCCAATAACACTTCATTCCAGAAATGGGTAATGAATATTTATGAGTCTTTTGGAAACAGCGAAGAAGTAATAATGCCGCCCCGAACACAATGGATTATAAATTATCACCAATATATCACCAACGCACTTAAAACTTAATATAGGTAACCCAAGTAATAGAGGTTATGCAAGTAGGTTACGCCTGTATCAATCAGACTCTCGGCGGTAGTTGTGACCGCACATTCAAGGAAACAGGCTCCCGATGCGGTGCTTGTTTCAAGTGTTTGGGAGGCAAAGCCAAACACAAGACATATACCAACCGCACCTGTATTGCCCGCACATTTGACATCCCTTCCGTCAATGAGAAAATCTTAAACAATCTTGACGACCTACTCACTATCCTTCGGTGGAATGAGTCCCACGGTATTCGCTTTATGCGGCTATCGTCTGAAATTTTCCCTTTCATGTCCCATGACCGACTCGGCTATGCTATTGACGACTTACCCTCTTGCGACATTATCAAATCCAAGTTGCGACAGATTGGCGATTACGCTACCGCCAATGCTCACCGTCTGACATCACACCCAGGCCCATACAATGTGTTGGGTAGCAAAAACCCAGATGTTGTCCGTCGTGCAGTAAATGAACTCAATTTGCACTCCCATATTTTTGACCTCATGGGTTTTGAGCCATCACATTACAACAAGATTAACATCCATATTGGGTCTGGTGCTGGCGACCATGACGCTACCATTGTTCGGTTCATCAATAATTTCGCACTCCTTGACCCCAATTGCCGCCGTCGTCTCACATTGGAAAATGACGACAAGGCTCGTATGTATTCAGTTTCTGACTTGATGACTGTCTACGAGTCCACAAGCATACCCATTGTTTTTGACTATCACCACCATCAGTTTTGCACAGGCGGCCTTACCGAGCAGCAAGCCCTTTTGTTAGCCATGTCTACTTGGCCTAACGGTATCACACCCGTAGTTCACTATTCTGAATCTCGTGTTTTAGAGCAAGGTGGCGACAAGCCATCACCTGCACATTCTGATTTGTGTTATGGGCCGATGAATCTTTACGGCCAAGATGTGGATGTTATGATTGAGGCCAAAGCCAAAGAGTTATCAATTGCTACTTTAGAGGTAATACCATGATTCCCGAAAATCCATTATTAGGAACTCTAAGAGAATCTTCCATTTCATGGTTTAGACCTGCAAAGAGTCTTTTAAGTGATGAGAGCAAAAGTGAATTACAGGATTCTAATAATGATATTTATTTTGGTTGTTGGAATGGTTGTGATGGTCCTGAATGGGGGATGAAGCGATACAAAACACTTTCCGATTTAGAAAATGAACATGGGAAAGCACTTCATATAAAAATCAATTGGAATGGGAAAATAGAAGGAATTCAATTTGAAAATAAGTGGTTTTCTTTTAGAGGAATGAAAAGTAGTGAAAAGAAAATTAAAGGTATCAATGAATTATCTATTGAAATGACTCAAGAAGGACGATGTGAGGGCTATAATAAAAATGGAGATAGGTGCAAACGCTACTCTCCATGTAGCATTAAAGGACATAGGGATTGATACCATGATGCCCGAAAACACCGTTGATGCTATTGCCTTTTGGATTGTTATTGGAATTTTTTCCGTTATTTTTGGTAATTTAATTTATGAATCCTACATTTCGCAACTTTTAATAAAGCCAAAATGTCCTGCCCCCTGCTGCGAAGAAGAATAGCCTAAATGTTAAATAGGTGCGCTCGCTATGGAAGTATATGGAAAAGCATTTTGACATCCCAGTAGCCTCCAGATTTATTGTTCGTGCAAAGAAAATGCAAGAGGATTTTAACAAAATCAAGACTTCTAATAAGCGAAGCAACGGACCCACAGATTGGCATGGAGTTCTGGGAGAAATTATGTTTGATTGGTATATGGATAAGGTAGAAAACAACCCCACAGTCACGGAAAATCCCATTCAATACGAATGGATTGAGTTTGTTACCACCGATACCGCTTCCGCAGATTTTGAGTTTGACTATGGACGCACACGCACCGATGTTAAAACCACTCGCTATTCAGGATTGTATTACCAACCTTCTAACCTCAAGTTTGATTATTACATCAAGATGACACCTATTGACTTTGAGAATGGTGATTTGCAGAAGCCCAAAAATATCCGTATTGAGGGCTATCTTTCTAAGGAAGATATGCAAAGGATTTCTGCTGAGATTCAAGACGGGAACAACCGTCGTGGACGAGAAAAGAATAGCACACCTGGACGCATTACTCATTGCATTTATGAAAACCATTTGCGCCCGATTGACGAATTGATGAGGATATTGAGGGGTTAATTTGGGCTCTTGGTCTGATTGCCCTGAATGTGGTAAATGCAAACAGGTTCCATACAATACCCACGCACAAGGACAAGGGAATGCCTATTGGTTTAATTGTTTTGACTGTGGCTATTGGGAAAACTATTCTGACGAAATTTATGATGAGGAATCTGATGAGTATATCACCGCAGATTGGGAAGTTCGTTCAGGATATGAAACAGCCGTGCTGTGTGTTGAATGTAACCGAGGCATGAGAGTATCAAAAAGGTTCCCCGCAGGAACCGACCCTCAGAAAGACCCACCAGAATTTACAGAATATTCCTGTGGTTGTTGCTTCTTTAGTTTCAAAATCAATCATCAAGAAAAAGACACTATCACAATTGTTAGAAAACCCTTGCGTGATACCGAAGTTCTAAAAGCACAACAAGCAGGACTTACCGAAATGCCTGAAAGATTCACAGATTATCCAATAGGTTATGGTGAATCACCATGAATTTCAAATTGTGTTCTCAATGTCAATCTGGTGAAGACCCATTCACCACCCAATCCACACCATTTGCTCTGGAACAAGAAAGCATTTTCTCCAGCCCGACAACCGTAGAAAATACCGAGGGATATTCCATCACCAGAGAAACTTATTTTAAGCATTGGATTTGTTTGCGTTGTCTGCACTATGAGAGCAATTATCCAGAAGCAGCCATAGTTGAAAAGAGCAATCAAAAAATCATCATTAAATGTATTCACTGCCCCTATTATTTGTATAAACAAGATAACAAGACCCTCAAAGAGAAATTATATACTTGCCCTTGCTGTAACTGGCACATCAAGATAGATGTTAAAACCAACACATTTGTTACGGATAACAAAACTTTCACAGAAGAAAGAATCGCTTGGTTTTTAGACAAATACAAAAATATGGCTCGGGACAATTACCGAGATGAAGTAGTCTCCACCGTTCGTTTTGAAGAAAACAGCAGTTCTGAATTTAGGGATTTGGATGATTGGGTATCGTCCAATTATTTCACACCAGATTCAAATAGTTGAAAAAAAGAGGTAAATAGTATGGCAAAAAATGAAAAATATGTGTCCATAGGGGGGCCTTGTCGTCGTCAATGTAATGTAGATAAGGAAACATTGGTTTGTCAAAGTTGTAATATGAGTTTTCGTGTAGAAGAAACAAATTCAAATAGTTGAAGCGTCAATACCATATCATGTTCGGGCATGGTGCATAAGATGAACAAATTAGTGATTGGAGTAGCCGTTGCATTTACAGGAGCCAGCATATTTGCTGCCAAGCGTTCTAACAACTTGAGAAGTTATCTTGATAAAAAATATGGCCGTAAAATGATGGATGCCGTCGGTTACGCAGGTGGAGCATTACAATTAGCCGCAGTAACTTCTGTTTCACGAGGTTGGTTATCAAACACTTCAGCCACATATCACGGAGTTAGCCTTATTGGTTCCACAGGATTATTATTGACGGCGTTTTATCATGACGCTATGGCACCAGTATTAGTCAATATCATTTGGATGGGTATGAACACCGTAGGAATTTTTGAAGGCATCTCTAATATGCAAGCACTATCTGAATTATCGCAACTGATAGTATGAGGCTAATTTAGTCCCCATTATTTGCTTGTCCCTAATGACCTCCCCACCCCCCAGCAATTCATTGCTCAAGGATTAGATTTAAATATTAAGTTAATAATTCATAGTTATGAGAGTCCATCATAATTGGCACCCAGATAATTTACCCGTTCAAGATTATTCCATGGATAGAGCAGTTATTGACTGGATGCAAGAATATATGGAGCCTTGCCTTGATATTGTAGAATTTGGCTCAGGCACAGGAACACCGAGATTAACCACCGCAGGACACAAAGTAGTTTCCATTGAACATGACCCTAAATGGGTGCAAGAAGAATCTATTTTAGTCCCCGTAGAAAATGGTTGGTATTCTCACGACCACCTTAAACCACTTCTCCAGAAAAATTGTGATTTGATTATTGTTGATGGAACGCCCACAAAAGGAAGTAGAAATTTAATCTTTGAATGGTATAAACTCCCAGAAGTTGAATCGTGGTTTCAAAAAGCAGTAGTCATAATAGACGATACTGATTCCAGCCACAATGGAAAACCAGTTCTGGAAAAATTTGTTGCTCTTGGTTGGAAAATCATTTATAATGATAACCCTCGTTGGACCGTAATTCAATGGGACTAAGAACATTCATATAGGTAGCAACACACCATAAATACTATGAGCCAACTGGATTTACTCCGCCTACACTTTAGCCAAGCACCCTCCATTTCAAATGTGGAAGCGCAAGCAATTTACCGTATCAGAGCGTTGCCTCGCCGTATCGCTGATTTGGAAGAAAGAGGTTGGGAATTTTCTCGTGAATGGAAGAAAGACCCCACAGGACAAAAATACCGCCGATACACAGTTACTCTAAATCCAGAAGAGGAGTGATTGTCGTGGATATGATTTTGTTCTCTCTAATTTTGGTAACATGGTTTTTGTTAGCACTTGTTAGCATTTACTTTCAAAGAATGGTGGCTACTGTCTTGGATGTCAATGACCAGATTTTGAAACACACAGGACTCAATGAGAGCAATACCCTTGATGACTCACAGACCACCCTCACAGACTTTACCAAACCTACTGCCTCCGAACTTGCTAAGAAACTTTCTAAAGACCGTGCCAACATTGAAGGCATGGATGCAAGCCACTCGTTAAGATTGGCAACTGAATAATATGCTTGTTTATCGTCAGGTCTGCACCTGTGAATCCCAGCCTTGTTGGATTTGTTTCCTACTTTTTGATTTAGCCATCAAAGAAATCAACTGGATTCTGGACGAATAATTCATATAGCAGTAATACATAGTATCAGTTATGGGAAAATACCGTTGGTTACAGTATTGGAAAAGTTGGTATCCACCCATTAACTATGCCGACACTAAATTCAACAATCTCCCTGATGCTTCACAAGCGGTCATAAATATCTTGGAGAACCCTGGAGATTACCGAAATATGTGGCAGGGTAACAACACATATTGGCAAAACAAAATGACGGATAAAGATTGGGAAACTAAAAGAGGCCCAGGTAGAGGACCAGGCTGGATACCAATTCGTTTTGAAAATCAAAAGGAAGCGATGCGGAAAGAAATAATGAATCTATTTACCGTAGTATATCCAGGAGATGCCTTCTTTTTCAAAGAACCTTGTCTCAATTGTGGATTATCACTTCAACAAGTCAATCAAGCCCTCAAGGATTATAATATACTCATGAAAAACAAGTCAGAAAAATTGTATGCTCGCAGAAAAGAGTTAGATTTAGATTGGGACGACTATGAAGGCAAAGCAGCGTTTGAAGAAGAATACCAACAAGCAATCAAAGAAACACTCCAAACCTTAGAGACCACTTACCCACCAGAAATTATTAAATTACTTGCGGCAATTGTCGTATCAAACTCATTAGGAACTACCTCCACAGGAATCCGATTCCGCATGGGTTTATGCGGCACTTGTTACCGTAAATATGAAGCCATTAGCCGA
>Ga0213869_10003570_pt1 | contig 10297 bp, 7 predicted proteins | sample PICome_10_FD_160083 | JGI IMG/M metagenome (GOLD analysis project Ga0213869, IMG submission 160083) | Coastal seawater microbial communities near Pivers Island, North Carolina, United States - PICO132 | ecosystem: Environmental > Aquatic > Marine > Coastal | place: USA: North Carolina...
GGCTCGCGACCGGGGCCATGGCGGCGGGCGAGATTCCCGTGACCGCCCGGATCCAGCCGCCGGGTTTTCCGACGGTGACCTCCGCGCTGCTCAACGCGATGCACTACCAGTACGTCGATTCGGTGCTTCCCGCCGTCTTCGGCCTCGTGACCCTCGCGTCGGTCGCGGCGATCCTCATCGTGATGCTCGGTTCGATGCCGCGGGTTCGAGGCCTTGCGGTCCGCTCGATGTCACCGCTGGTCGTCCTGGTGCCGATCCTGCTCTTCGGTTGTTCCGGGGCCGGCGACGAGACCGGGGTCCAACCGGTGCCGTCGGACGCGGTGTTCGGGCGGGCTGGAAACATCGATGGACGATTCGACTACCCGCGGGCGATCGGTCTCGACGCGGAACGTGGACGCGTCTACGTGGTGGACAAGACGGCGCGGGTCCAGCGGTTCGATCTCGACGGGCGGTTCGAGCGTTCGTGGGCGATGCCGCGTTCGGAGAATGGAAAACCCACGGGGGTCACCATCACCGCGGACGGTCGGGTCGTGGTGGCGGACACCCACGAACACCGGATCGCGATCTTCTCGCCCGAGGGCGAACTGCTCGAGACCTTCGGCGAATATGGAGAGGGCCCGGGGCAGTTCATCTATCCCACCGACGTGGCGATCGCCGTCGACGGGACCTGGTTCGTCTCCGAGTACGGCGGCAACGATCGTGTCCAGGTGTTCGACGCGGATCGTCGGCCCGTCGGCTCGATCGGATTCATGGGGCACGACGACGACGGTGACCGTCCCGGTCTCCTCCGTCCGCAGTCGATCGCCTGGGACGACGAAGCGCAGGAACTCTTCATCGCCGATGCGGTGAATCATCGGATCGTGGTGACCGATCGTGCGGGGTCGATGCGGCGGGTGCTCGGTGGGGCCGGGGACGAACCTGGACGACTCGCCTACCCGTACGGGATCGTGCTTGACGGCGACCGAAGTCTGATGGTGGCGGAGTACGGGAACAACCGGGTCCAGCGCTTGGATCGAATCGACGGCGAAAGTCTCGGAGTCTGGGGTGGCGCGGGGATCGAGGCGGGGCGACTTCGGTATCCTTGGGGGGTCGACGCCGGGGGTGGACTGATGGCGGTGCTGGACTCCGGCAACGATCGAGTGCAGGTCGGAGAACTTCCGTGACGATCCGACCGCGGACGCGGCATGACCGAGTTCCAGGAGCCCATTGGCATGTTCGCTGATCTGCCCATCCAATTCGAACACCCGGTGATGCTGCTGGTGCTTCTGCTGATCGTCCCGGTCGTCCTGCTCGCCCGAATGGGATCGGCGGGACAGGGCCGGGGCAAGCTCATCGGCTCGGTCGTGGTCCGCACGATCCTGATCCTCCTGCTCGCGGTCTCGCTCGCCCGCCCGTCGGTCGTCGACCGCGGCGAGAGCGTCACGCTGATGGTCGTCGCGGACGTCAGCCGGTCGATTCCACGGGAACTGCAGCGGGAGAGCGGTCGGTTCCTCGAACGCGTGGCGGATGCCAAGCGGAACGAGGAGGACCGGATCGGCGTGGTCACCGTCGCCGAGGAATCCGAGATCCGCCAGACGCCCGACATGAACGCGGTGATCCAGCTCGATCACGCCGGAGATCTCGCGGCGACGGATCTCGCGAGTGCGATGCGAACCGCGATCTCCCTGCTGCCGACCGACACCGCGAACCGGATCCTGCTCGTCTCCGACGGCAACGAAACCGAATCGAATCTTCTGGAAGCGGTCGAGCTGGCGCGAGCCAACGACATTCCGGTCGACGTGTTTCCGATCGAATACGAATACGGCAGCGAGATCGTCTTCGAGCAGCTGCGGGCGCCCAACCGGGCCCGGCTCGGGCAGTCCGTCGATCTTCGAGCGTTTCTCCGGTCGTCGAGCGAGACGTCCGGGGTGCTTCGGATCTTCCAGAACGATGCGCTCGTCGATCTCGATCCCGGGTCCACGTCTGATGGAATCCGCATCGATCTCGAACCCGGATCCAACACCGTCTCCATCCCGGTCACGCTCGAATCCGGTGGAGCGCAGCGTTTCCGGGCCGAATTCTCGCCCGACGATCCCGACTCGGATGCGATCCTCGAGAACAACGTCTACGAGTCGGTCACCTTCGTCGCCTCCGACGGCCGGGCCCTGGTGATCGATGAAGGCGGGACCGAGACCACCGCGCTGGTCTCCGCGCTGCGGACCGGCGGCGTCGAGGTGGTCGTCGAGCCACCGTCGAGTCTGCTCGGCGGGATCGCGTTTCTCAACGGCTTCGACACGGTGATCCTCGCCAACGTGCCGCGATGGTCGATCGATCAGGACGCGGATCGAAGTCTCCGTTCCTACGTGCACGACCTGGGCGGCGGTCTGGTGATGATCGGCGGGGATGAAGGATTCGGCGCCGGGGGCTGGATCGAATCCGAAACCGCGAAGGTCCTTCCGGTCCGGCTGGATCCGCCGCAGGAGCGGCAGATGGTCCGCGGAGCGCTGGCCCTGATCATGCATTCCTGCGAGATGGCGAAGGGGAACTACTGGGGGCAGCAGACCGCGATCGCCGCGATCGACGCGCTCAGCAGTCTCGACTACGTCGGCATCGTGACCTTCAACTGGGGCCAGGGTGGCCAGGGGGTGAACGGCTGTTCGTGGGCCTTCCCGATGCAGCCGGCCGGTGACAAGTCCGCCGCGATCGCCGCGGCGAAGAAGATGGTGATCGGCGACATGCCCGACTTCGGGGCCTCCATGACCCTCGCCCGGCAGGGGCTGAACGGCGTGAACGCTGGGCAGAAGCACGTCATCATCATCTCGGACGGTGATGCGGTGCCACCCAGCAAGACGCTGCTCGACCAGTACGTCGCGGACGGCATCACCGTGACCACGGTGATGGTCGGCGGGCACGGGACGCCGAAGGATCGACAGAACATGCAGGGCGTCGCCGAGTTCACGGGTGGCACGTTCTACAACGTCTCCAACCCGAAGATGCTTCCCAAGATCTTCATCAAGGAGGCGACGCTGGTCACGCGAACGCTTCTGATGGAAGGCGACTTCCAGCCGTCCGTGTCGGCGACGCTCGACGGTCCGACCCGCGGCGTCGGATCGGTGCCGGGCATCGGTGGATTCGTGCTCACCGTCCCCAAGGAGGGACTGGTGAAGATTCCGATGGTGGTTCCGACGGAGGAGGGTGAGGATCCCCTGCTCGCGTACTGGAACTACGGGCTCGGGAAGAGCGTGGCGTTCACCAGCGATGCCGGTGGTCGCTGGAGCACGACGTGGCCGGGTTGGGGCGGCTTCCAGCCGTTCTGGGAACAGATCGTTCGATGGTCGATGCGCCCGTCGTCCCCCCCGAATCTCATGATCCGCGCCAGCACCGGCGAGGACGGTCGGGCGGTCGTCGAGGTCGAGGCGATGGGCGCGGACGGCGGAATGGCGAACTTCCTGCAGGGGCAGGCGCGGGTCATCGATCCGACCGGCGCGTCGGCCGCCGCGCCCCTGCAGCAGATCGGGCCGGGCCGGTATCGCACGGAATTCGAGCTCGAGCAGCAGGGGGCCTACCTCGTCAACGTGCTGTTCCCGGAAGGTGACGGCGGCGAGCGTTCCGCGGCGAGCATCCAGGCCGCGATCAGCGTCCCCTACGAACGGGAATTCTCGACGGTCCGGGACAACCGGGCCCTGCTCGAGTCGATCGCGGCGAAGACGGGCGGAACGGTGTTCGGGCCCTCCACCGACTTCGAGATGGTCGATCCCTTCGATCGAACGGGACTGGAGATGCCGTCCTCGCCGACGAGGATCTGGGATCTGCTGGTGGTGGTCGCCGCCGGGCTCTTCGTGGTGGACGTGGCGGTGCGAAGGCTCACCTTCGATTCCCGGGCGGCCCGCGAGGCGGCGGCGAAGGCCATGGCGAGTGGAACCAGCACCGCGGATTCGACCGTCGAGGCCTGGAAGACCGCGCGGAAGCGGGCCGGCCGGCGAGGGGGTGCCGAGTCGGCCGGTGCGACCCGCTTCGACACCGACGAGACCGTCGACGGCGACTTCTCCGTGACCGAGGACCTCTCGGCCGCCGATCGGAGCACCGATGGCGCCCGGCCGCCCCGACGGGAACGCTCGAACGACGAGGCGTCGAAGTCCGACGAGGTCGAGGAGGACATGACCAGTCGGCTGCTGCGTGCCAAGCGGCGGGCCACCGGTCGCGATGACGACGGAGCCGCCAATGGGTGAATTCGCCGAGGGCATGCGGGCGCGGCTCGACGACGTGGAGACGGTCCAGCTGGCCTGCGACCGTTTTCGCGCGGCCTTCGCGGCGCTTCGGGCGCGGATCGGACTTCGGATCGTCGGGCAGGAGGCGGTGGTCGACCAGGCGCTGATCGCGCTGTTCGCGGGCGGGCACGTGCTGCTCGAAGGGGTCCCGGGACTCGGCAAGACGCTGCTGGTCAGGACGCTCTCGGATTCCCTCGGGCTCGACTTCAACCGCATCCAGTTCACCCCCGACCTCATGCCCGCGGACGTCACGGGCACGACGATCGTGGTCGAGGACGGCCTCGGTGGGCGCGCGTTCCAGTTCAGAGAGGGGCCGATCTTCGCGAACATCGTGCTCGCGGACGAGATCAACCGGGCCACGCCCAAGAGCCAGTCCGCGATGCTCGAGGCGATGCAGGAGCGATCGGTCTCCGTCGGTGCCGAGACCCGCCGGCTTCCCGATCCGTTTCTCGTGCTCGCGACTCAGAACCCGATCGAACAGGAAGGGACCTTTCCGCTGCCGGAGGCGCAGCTCGATCGGTTCCTGCTCAAGATCACCGTTCCCTACGCGATCCGCGAGGAGCTCACCGAGATCATCAGCCGGACGACGGTTCCGGGCGAAGTCGACGTCACACCGGTGCTCGACGCCGACGACGTGCTCGCGGGAAGAGCGCTCGCTCGTCGGATCGTGATCGCGGATTCTGTGAAGGACTACGCCATCCGGCTGGTGCTCGCGACCCACCCCGAGGGCGAGTTCGAGATTCCCGAGTTCCGTCACTACATCCGGATCGGGGCGAGCCCGCGGGCGGCCCAGGCGATGGTGTCCACCGCCAAGGTCGTCGCGCTCATGGACGGTCGGTACGCGGCGAGTCTCGACGACGTGCGTCGGGTCGCGCTGCCGGCGCTCCGGCATCGACTGGTCCGGACCTTCGAAGCCGAGGCGGACGGCGTCGACGCCGACGAGATCGTGTGCGGCGTGCTCGAGCGGGTGCCGGCGGACGCCGATCACCCCGAGGACGGGCCGCCGGCCGGCGCGGTCTTCGCGGGGGGCACCCGATGAGTCGTTTTCCCGACGGCCCGCCGCCGCGTTCGAGTCGACCGACCAAGGTCGATGAACTCATCGACAGTCGCCTCATGGCGCGGCTCGATCACCTCGACGTGGTCAGCCGGAAGATCTTCAACGGACGCGTCCAGGGCGAGCGACGAAGCAAGCGACGCGGGCAGAGCGTCGAATTCGCGGACTTTCGTCCGTACGTGCACGGTGACGACCTCCGCTTCGTCGATTGGAACATCTACGGACGGCTCGACCGGCTCTTCCTGAAGATCTTCCTCGAGGAGGAGGATCTTTCGCTGATCGTGGTCGTGGACGGGACCTCCAGCATGCACTGGGGCGATCCATCGAAGTTCGAATACGCGCGACGACTGGCGATGGCCCTCGGCTACATCGGGCTGGTCAACCAGAACCGGGTCTCGCTCGCGGCGTTCGGCGGGCTCGATTCGGAAGGCGAGTCCGCGGGCCTGCAGCGGATCTCGAATCTTCGCGGTCGGCGCCGGACCCACGAGATGGGGCGATGGCTCCTCGAACTCGAGCCCGGCGGCGACGGGGGATTCGAGGAGGCGATGCGGCGGATCGCCCTGACCCGGCAGGGGCGTGGCGTCATGATCGTGCTGAGCGACTTCCTGCAGAAGGAGGGCTTCGAACGAGGACTGCGCTACGTCGCGGGCCGAGGGTACGACGTCTACGCGATGCAGGTCCTCGCGCCGCAGGAGATCGACCCGGGCCGGCACGGGATGAGCGGCGACCTGCGGCTCGTCGATCTCGAGGACGAGGATGAAGCCGAGGTGACGGTGAATTCGGCGGTGCTTCGAGGCTACCGTCGACGCCTCGACGCGTACTGCGGCTCGCTCCGCGACTACTGCATCCGGCGCAGCATCATGCACACCCTGGTCGACACCTCGACCGATCTCGACGCCCTGCTTCTGGACTACCTTCGGAAGCGAGGTCTGCTCCGATGAGCTGGCTGACGCCGCTGTTCGGCGGGATCGTGCTCGCGTCGGTGATTCCGCCGCTGGTCGCGCTGTACTTCCTCCGGCTGCGCCGGACCCGCCGATCCATTCCCAGCACCCTCCTCTGGAAGCGATCGGTCGAGGACCTTCGGGCGAACGCGCCCTTCCAACGCCTTCGGCCGACGTTGCTCCTGTTCCTGCAGCTCCTCTTCCTCGCCCTTCTCGGCATCGCCCTGATGCAGCCTCGTTTCGACGCGGGCGAGCGGCGGGACGGGCGCACGGTGATCGTCGTGGACAACTCCTCGTCCATGAACATCCTCGACGGCGACGACTCGGGCGAGACCTCGAGACTGGAGTTCGCGAAGGCATCCGCCATCGAGCGGATCGAGGCCCTGCACGGCGGCGGGCTCTTCAGCGGCGACGCCGCGGAGATCATGGTGGTCGCCTTCAACGACGAGGCCGAGATCAGGACACCGTTCACGGATTCGCGTCAGACCGCGATCCAGGCGGTTCGCGGCATCGAGCCGACGGACGGAACCAGTCGACTCGGCGGCGCCCTCCAGCTTGCCCGCGCGTATCTCACGGTGATCGACCCGGACTCCCAGACCGGGCCGGTGGCGACGCCTGCGGCGGTCGAACTCTGGTCGGACGGCCGGATCGACGACCTTGACGAACAGGTGCTGCGGGAGGGGGAGCGGCTCGAGTATCACCGGGTCGGTTCGATCGAGGCGAGCAACATCGGGATCGCGTCGATCGCGGCCCAGCGTCCGTATGACGAACCCGGCAGGATCCAGGTGTTCATCGCGGTGGAGAATCCCACCGATCAGGCGCGAACGACCGACCTGCAGCTGAGCGTGAACGGCGTGGTTCGTGCGATCACGCCGGTCCCGATCGAGATCGGCCCGGAGACCGAGGAGCCCGGCCTCGGGAGGATCCCCGGTCGCAAGCAGTTCGCCTTCGCGCCGTTCGAGCAGGAACGGGATGCGGTGATCGAGGTGCTGCTGCTCAACGAGGACGCCCAGCCCACCGACGACGCGGCGATGCTCGTGGTGCCGCCCGCTCGACGCCTCAAGGTCGCGCTGGTGGACACCGAGTCCTTCGTGCTTCGATCGATCCTCGAAGGGATGGCGCTCGAGTCGCTCGATCTGCTGACACTCGACGCGTACGAAACGCTCGCCGCGTCCGGCGGGCTCGACGACTACGACGTGGTCGTGCTCGACGACGCGGCGGTCGAGACGCTTCCCCCCGGGCGATATCTCTCGTTCGGGCGAACCCCGCCGATCGAGGGACTGACCGAGTTCGGGGATCCGGCCGAGGGCATCGTCGTCCGTCGCAGCGCGGAGGACCATCCGGTGCTTCGCTACGTGAATCTCGACGAGCTCTTCGTGAGCTCGATGCGGAAGCTCACGACCGGCACGGGTGTCGAATCGCTCGTCGAATCGGGGGATGGACCGATGGTCGTCTCGGTCGACCGAGGACCGATCCAGATCATCCATGCGACCTTCGATCCGCTCGATTCGAACTGGCCGTATCTCCGGTCGTTCGTGAACTTCGTGCCCAACGCGATCGAATACCTCGGCGGTCTCGGCGATGCGGTGGCATCGGCGGGCGTCGCACCCGGGAGTCCGTTGACGGCTCGGCTCCCGGCGCAGGCGATGGATCTTCGAGTGCGGCGTCCGGACGGCTCCGACGTCGCGGTCGAGTCGGCGGATCCGATGACGTTCGCATGGGGGCCGGTCCGCCGGGCGGGCCGCTACGAACTGTCCTGGACGGAGCCCGGAGACGATTCGCCACGCCGAAGGATCTTCGCGGTGAATCAGCTCGATCCGACCGAGCGACGCGTTGCGGCGGCGGAATCGATCGAGTTGAGCCTCGACCGCATCATCGGGGAGGCGGCGGCGGCGGGAGGGACCCGCTGGCAGGACTTCTGGCCCTGGCTGCTCGGCGTCTCGCTCGTGTTGATGATGCTCGAGTGGTGGCTGTGGCAACGCCAGTCCGCCGCGGGTTGAACCCGGCGACGATCACGAGGCTTTCCACGCATGACCGGCGGCCTCACGATTCGTTCAGCTGCCGCTGCGAAGCGACTCGAGAAGATCGTCATCGATGCCCAGGAACTCGCGCATGTGCCGGTCGTAGGTCTCCTGGTCCTCTTCCCGGCTGAAGTCGAGTCGAAGTTCGTTGATGACCTTGGTTCCCTGGCCGATCCAGTCGTTCCAGGTCTCGGTGGAGATGTTCTCGCCGATCCAGCCGCCCACCGCACCCTTGAACGGCGGTGCGTCCATCGCGGTTCCCAGCTTGCCGGTCCGGCCGCAGGTGAACGTTCCGGATTCCGATGCTTCCTGTGCCGCGGCCTTCGCCGCATCGGACGCTTCGGGGGCCGTCCTCCCGATCGATTCGAGCGCCGTCACGATGGCGTCCCGGACCATGAGGTCGCCCTTGGCGACGGCGACTTCGTGACCGTGTTCGAGGTGCTGCACGGCCTTGTCCTCGAGCCCGGCGCCGATCATGGCTTCGCCGGCGAGTTGCCAGGCCTTGCTCATGTCCGGATTCAGGACCGTGACGCGCTCGAAGCTCGACGCCGCCTCGGCCGCCCGATTCGCCTTCAGGTAGGCGTTTCCAAGGGAGAAGAACGCCATCTCGTTGTCGGGGTCGGCGGTCGTCATGTTCTCGAACTGAGCGATTCGCTCGAGGACACGGGGGTCATCGGAAGATTGGGGGGTCTGGTTGCTCATGGCGAGGCATGCTACCCCGCCGACGGCCGCGGAGGCGAGGTAATCGCGTGAGTTCGATCGAAGCGGATCGAGACGGGCCTGCAGGTCGATCCAGGCGGCCGGCCGCGGGGGGATCTCAGATGGTGGGAACGAGGATCTTCAACATCGTCCTGGTCGTCTCGAGCATGTTCCTCGCCGGGGCGACCCCGGAAAGTGCTTCGAAGATCAGACTCACATCACCCGTCAGTTTGAGGTTCCGGCCAACGCGGACCACATCACCGACCGAGAGCTGGCTCAGATCGGTGTCCCCATGCTCGTCGATGAGCTGGTCGACCCACTTGCGTGCCGAGTTCAGGTTCGACTTGCCCTCGAACAGTCTTCGCCAGCCGATCAGCCAGTCCCGGGAGGAAAGATCGTCATTTGCCGCCGCCTGCTGGCGGTACGTCTGAAAGGGGCTTCGCTGGGCGAGTGCCTGTTGAACGTCCACCGTGCGGACGCTGAGGTACCGACCCACTCGAACACCTGGCAGGACGCCTCGCTTCCGGAGTCGTTCGAGGGTCCGCCGGGAGACGCTGAAACGCTCCGCGGCGTCGTTGAGGGTCAGCCATTCTTCTTTGGCATCCGATCTGATCATCAAGGGCGGGATCCGAGGTGGTCCGACAGATGGGCCGGAATCCGTGCTCCGTGAGCGGAAGGAAACCAGTGGAGACAGCGTCACCACGGACGACGTTCGTAATTGCGATCTCCCGCCAACCCATGCGACATCGACGTGATCTCCGACCCATAAACGAAGATATTTTTTGAAAAATCTCGTCGTCGATCTTCCGACGGATTCGGTGCCGGAACCAAGAAACGCCGGTCGGGAATCCCGTGGATTCCCGACCGGCTGGTTCGAGGCGTTTTCCGTTGATGTCGACCGGCCCCTCATCCACCTCCGTTCAGCGGCGAGGGGGTCGGGCAGGCGGCTTCAGATATCGAATCGGAATCAGCAGATCGAGTGGTATCGGGGCGGATGCCCACTTCGGAGTCGGGATGATCCCCTTGAAGGGGGGAATGCGTGGGTCGATCGATCCGGCGACATCGATCAGGCCGCCCTGGCCCGTGTGCAGGTATCGGACGACTCCTTTCTTCCGACGCCCCTCGGCGGCCGTCACCGGGTCGAACGACATCGTCCCCAGCAGAAGGAGGGCGGGGATCAGCATGATCGACCTGGTGGGAGAAAGGGATCGGAGTCGCGGCCGACCGAACAGGCGTGAATAAGGGCTGGTCATCGGTATCTCCTTTCCTCAATTCGTGGTGTCGAAGATGTGGGCGGCATCGAGTATCCGCCAGCCGACTTCGCGAAATCCCGGG
>Ga0213869_10003574_pt1 | contig 10290 bp, 9 predicted proteins | sample PICome_10_FD_160083 | JGI IMG/M metagenome (GOLD analysis project Ga0213869, IMG submission 160083) | Coastal seawater microbial communities near Pivers Island, North Carolina, United States - PICO132 | ecosystem: Environmental > Aquatic > Marine > Coastal | place: USA: North Carolina...
GTTGCCTTTGCCTGCAAAGGCAAGGTTCATGGGAAAGGCATCTGCGGCTTGCAACATACGCCCAATATGCCATGGCCCTGGTGTACAGGTTGTTGCCAAAGTGCCATGCGCTGGGCCAGTTCCCCCGCCCAACATTGTAGTCAGGCCAGAGTGCAGCGCATCTTCGATTTGTTGTGGGCAGATAAAGTGGATATGGCTGTCAAAACCACCCGCGGTGAGAATGCGGCCTTCACCAGCAATAATTTCGGTTCCTGGGCCTATGATAATATTCACACCCGGTTGTGTGTCGGGATTGCCAGCCTTGCCAATCTTGTGAATGCGTCCGTCGTGCAAACCCACATCTGCTTTATAGATACCTTTGTGATCAATAATCAGCGCGTTAGTAATTACGGTGTCCACAGCACCCGCTGCTCGGGTCGTTTGGGATTGACCCATACCGTCACGGATGACTTTGCCACCCCCAAATTTTACTTCTTCACCGTAGGTTATGCCATTGCCACCATTTGTACTTTCAGCCGTTAGATCGCGTTCCACTTCGACGATTAGATCAGTGTCGGCCAATCGGATTTTGTCACCCACAGTTGGACCAAACATGGCAGCATAATCGGTGCGATTAATGGACGTGGCCATTAGAGGTCTCCCATAACTTTTTTGTTAAAACCAAAGATACGGCGCTCGCCTGATATCTCAATCAAATTTACTTCTCGCCGCTGTCCCGGCTCAAACCGCACGGCGGTGCCTGGCGCGATATCAAGGCGGCGGCCATAGGCAACTGTGCGGTCAAAATCTAACGCAGCATTGCTTTCAAAAAAGTGATAGTGGCTACCGACCTGAACGGGGCGGTCGCCCGTATTTGCGACCATAAGGGTAATGGCCTCGCGGTCTGCATTTAGAATGAGGTCGCCGGTGGCGGGAAAAATTTCTCCAGGGATCATTATGGGCTCCTATCGAATAGGGTTGTGAACGGTGACTAGCTTGGTCCCATCGGGAAAGGTGGCCTCGACTTGAACGTCGTGGATCATCTCAGGGATGCCTTCCATGCATTGAGCTCGGGTGATGACGTGAGCTCCGGCCTCCATCATATCCGCAACAGAGCGCCCATCGCGTGCCCCTTCAACAACGGCGTCAGAAATAAGGGCGATAGCTTCGGGATAATTCAGCTGCACGCCACGGGCGAGCCGTTTGCGTGCCACTTCGGCGGCCATAGCGACCAGCAGTTTGTCTTTTTCGCGTGGTGTTAATTGCATCGTTCATAGCCTCCAGTTCTTGGGAATAGCATTGTGGGTTAGATGTTTCAGGATCGGGAGCAGTGCGTTGCGCAGTGCAAAACTGTCAGCGCAAAGCAGGCGGACAACAAGTATGTTGTCGGCCAAAAGGCTGGCACCCGCGGACGAGGGGAGCAGGGCGTTAATACCTGCAAGAGTCTCTTTGGCTCTAGGGTCGACAAGAACAATGCTTGCCATTGCGCGCCCACCATTCGCAACCGCAGGCCGTTTGAGGATCGAGGTGATGTCACCGCTGAGTTTTATACGGTCGATATAAATTGGTTTTTTACCAGTGGTTATGCAAACACTATCATCAAGGTGGCACGACTTAAGAGTCTCTCCAGAGGCTTCCCTCCCAAAAATCAATGGTTCGACCATCAAGAACTTTGAGTCCTCGGCGACTTCTACCTCCAAACGCCTGTAAAGTCGTGAACCCTCAAACAGGATCGTTTCCTGAGGCAACCAATAAAGCCGTGCGTTTGGTTTAGTACAAAGACGTGTTTGCATTGAACCCAATGTGAAATCAGGTGATCTGTAAATGCGCTCAGCGGCTTGAGTCGTGACGCTGATTTCAGCGTGATAATTGGCCGTAATTTGAGTTGCGAATTCATCCCCGCCTGTGATGCCACCGGCTGTGTTGATAATTACCGCTTCCATAGTTCCCTGAGGAGGGCGTGGAAAAATTGCACGATAGGAACCTTGCTGGCGAAAGTCTTTAAGTCGCGATTGGTTATCCGAACCGTGCACAGCGCTGATATTCAGCATGCCGCGGGCGCGCTGGAAGACGCCATCGCTTTTTATGCAGTGATGAGCTGTCATTTGATCCTCAACGCATTTTGTCAAACGAGCATGGTGGGAATTTTTATACCTTACAAGCAAGGGATTGCGTATTGTGCGGATTTACAGAAATTTTGCCTGATTGATTAAAAGATAGGCGTAAGTGATTAAAAAATGCACATTATGAAAAGAGTGCTAAATGGGCAATATCAGACGAAACTCGCTTGAAGCAGGCAGGGTGAATTGGGCGGAGCTGTATTTACCGTAGCCCCTTCCTTTCCTGTAAGGTGCTACCTGCAACCGCCACGTGGTATGGGAGTGGTAGATCCACTAAAGATATAGAATTACTGGAGTTAATTTGGCTAAAGCAGTGTAATCATATTCTGCATGTCAGGGTTCGAGCCCCTCCTCCGATACTAAAATATACATTAAAATCAGCTATTTAATAAGCTGGTTCATAACTCAGTTTATGCATTAAGCCTGCATGAACCAGCCTGCATTCATAAATTACTCAAAGCTTGATCTATATCGGCAATAATATCGTCTATGTGCTCAATACCAACTGAAAGCCTGACGTAACCAGGAGTAACACCTGCTTTCAATTGTTCAGCAGCAGATAGCTGTGAATGAGTCGTTGAGGCTGGATGGATTGCAAGTGTTCGTGCATCACCAATATTTGCAACGTGATATATTAACTTCAGTTTATCAATAAACTTACGGCCAGCGTCGACACCACCCTTAAGTTCAATTCCAACCAATGCGCCGTGTCCAGAAGTAAAATATTTATCAACTAATATTTTCTCTGGTCCAGAAAAAAGACCCGGATAAATAACTGCTTCAATTTCTTTTTTGTTTTTTAGGTGATTGGCTATTTTTGTGGCATTTTCCTGATGCTTACAAAACCGTAGATGCAATGTCTCCAAGCCCTGTATAAGTTGAAAAGCATTAAATGGTGATAGTGCCGGTCCGATGTCACGTAATAGAACCACTCGGGCTCGTATGGCAAATGCAATGGGAGCACCCAGCGCTTCAGGAACTAAAGAGGCCCAAACTGCACCATGATAACTGCCATCAGGCAAGTTGAAGTTTGGTTGTTGTTCTGGGTTTTCCAACCAATTAAAGTTGCCGCCATCAACAATTATGCCACCAATGGATGTGCCGTGACCTCCAATAAACTTTGTTAGTGAATGGATAACTACAGCAGCGCCGTGATCAAATGGACGACATGTTATTGGAGCCGCAGTATTATCAACAAGAAGGGGAATGCCCCTTTTTCGACCAATTTCTGCAACTTCAGAGATGGGAAATGGAACAAGCTTTGGATTAGGAAGTGTTTCGCCAAAATACGCTCGTGTTTTATCATCACTCAAATCATCAAAGCTATCTGGGTTTTTTGGGTCAGCAAACCGAACTTCAATACCCATCTTTGGCAAAGTGTTTATAAATAAATTGTACGTGCCTCCATAAAGATGTGGGGAGGAAACAATGTTATCACCAGCTGAAGCTACATTTTGAATTGCTAAACTTACTGCAGAAGAGCCGGAAGCAACCCCTACAGCGGCCGCACCACCCTCGAGCGCAGCAATCCTTTCCTCTAAGACTTGAGTGGTTGGGTTCGTAATGCGGGTATAAATGTTTCCCAGCTCTTGTAGTGCAAACAGTTTTCCCGCGTGTTCAGCATTATCAAATTCGTAACTTGTTGTTTGGTATATTGGCACCGCTACGGAATTTGTTGTCAAATCACGTCGATGACTTCCTGCATGTAACATTAGGGTTTCTATATTGTTAGATCCAGTTGCCATTTGCTTCTTCCTTTCAAATTATTTGAACGGTACCTAACAAAGATATGAATAGTATCAATATAAAAAGGGCTAATTATTGAACAAAATTCTTTTTATTTTTAAATAAAGGCTTAAAATAGAACAAAGTTCACAATTATAGGATATTAGAGAATGGATAGCATAAATATTAAACTAATAGAAAGGATGCAAGAAAATGCTGAATTATCACTCTTGGAACTTTCTAAGAGCGTTGGGATATCCAAAACTGCCTGCTGGAATCGCTTACAACGAATGGAAGAGGAAAACATTATTTTAGGTAAAAAAATACTTTTCAATAGGAATACGATAAATCTCCCAATAGTTGTTTTTCTATCGATAAGTGTGGGTAGACATTCTCTGGATTGGGTTGAAGAATTTTCTAAAATTATTGCAAGATTTCCAGAAATAACTGAGGCACATAGGCTAACAGGTGAGGGAGCAGATTATCAGTTAAAAATTATTTGCCCATCAATGGAAGCGTACGACGTTTTACAGCAAAAACTTATAAGTGAGATTGATTTCACTGCAATGTCTACAAAAATTTCCCTGAAAGAAATCAAGAATGACCTGTCCCTTCCGCTATCTCACTTAAAATAATTAGGGGACGCTCGGTAGAGGAGCTTACTGCATACAAAAACCGCGCTTATTAGGTTGGCTTAGCGCACTGTCAGGCGCATGAAATAAGGATAGCTTTAAAATTTGGTTAGAGCAGTCAAGGTATAAGTGATCTGTGTGACTAGGGCTTATTTATATGGACGCAGTAAAAAGGTTACTTTAATTAGTGGGTGCCGGTAAGGTAAAGTCCAAATGCTCCGACAAGTATAAGACTGGATGCCCAAATTTTATCCAAATTAAACCACGCTTTTGAGATAAATTTAAGTCCAAGCCAAAAGTAAACGAATACTGCCAGCAATGCGCCTGAAAGGCCCATGGAAATCGTATGCAGTAGAGATACACCAAGCGCAGTTAGCAAATCATTTGACATTAAATTTTGGACTGCAAGATGTCCAGAATCCTCTATACTGCTAGTATCTTCTGAAATCTGGCAAATCCCTAGATAAATTGGAACCAGCATGAGTGCAGCACCATGTGCGATGGCCGATAGAAATGACCATAAACCTAGCTTTGCTGGATGAATACGGGCTAGGTATTTTGGGTGTTTCGAGTTGATGAGCAAATAGATACCCATTCCTATTACTATAAAACTAGCACCTAACCTTATCTCATATTCTCTTTCTACTAGCCAAATCATCAGGGAGAATGGCAATAAAATCACGATCATCGCCAACAAATGTCCTGTAGCTAATAGTAATAACGCTTTCGGCATAGCGGTAGCTTTGCGCTCCATTAGCGCAGCAGACACAGCAAGCGGCCAACCCATACCGGGATTTAGGCCATGATAAGCACCTGAAAGGATGACGGCCCACCAAAGGGCCGCCAATGAAGTAGTTTCCACTTCTTAAACTGATGGATAACAGAAGCTATCTGTGGAGCAGTCCCCGCCTTCTAATCGTATTTGGTGGGCACGCATGTTTTCAGGGAAATTGACATAGAAGTCTGGATCCAAAGTCATACCGCCATCTTCACCTACATTTGCCATAACCATTTGCCCACCCTCTTGGTGAGGATAGAATTGATCATCCCAAGTCGAATAAAGCGAGTTAGTCCAATAGACACGTTTACCATCTCGGCTGACTTCAACCATCTGTGGTCCATAGACAAAATCTTTGCCATTTGGATGTTTTGTTTCTTTGGCGATGCCACCCAACTCAACTTTTCCTGCCAGAACAGGATTAAATGGATCTGAAACATCGTATTGGTGCATTTCTCCAATCCCCCAGCATGCAACGTAGAGATATTTATCATCAAGGCTGAGATCGATATCTGTGACTAATACTGGTACTGCACCAAAACCTTTTATCAATTCTGGAAGATTTTCAGGATCTTCTGGTCTTGGGTCAATCGTAATGACTTTTTTTGCTTGCCATTTGCCGTCATCGTCACGCCACCAAGTAAAGACTGCACCTTGTAAGTTGGTATTATCAGCAACCACACCGCAGAAGCCATAAGATTTTGTTGGGTCGTGCGCAGGTCTGATTTCAAGAGCCATTTGGTAATTTTCACCCAAATCAATCGTTTGGATGTTCTTACGGGCTCTCAGATCCCAAAAATGGATTTTGTGTCCATATTTACCACCTACTAAGTCTCCTGGTACCACGCCATTTTCAAATTGTGGGGGAAGTCCCCACTCTGAACTTACCATGTAATCTTGTGGTAGGTTCCACCAGAAGTCATAATGTTTATCTTGCTCGCCACGATCGAGCTCATAGATACCATTTATTTCAAATGTTTCACAGTCCATTATGAAGATACCTGGAGGCGATTCAGTTCCATCTTCCCCAGATCCACCAAGAGTGGAGACATAGATACCTTCTGGGCCACAGTGTATCGTGTGTGGCCTTGAGTAACCGGTTTTTTCGAATACTTCCTCCGGCTCTATAACTTTATGAATTGTTGCGTTTAGCGGATCTTTGACATCAAAGATATAGATGCGGCTTGATCTTATCCCCGGTACAATCAGGTAGCGCCGTTCCAGAAAAGCGTGTCCAGAAAGTGGATATAACGATGAAGAGCAGGCATTCCATCCAAAGTGATGAAATTCATCTCCAGTTGTTGGGGCTATTACTTGATGAACTATTTCACCATAGGTCTTTGAATCTTTTCTTAAATCAATTACTGCTAGGCCATCATGATGTGATGTGTCTTTACCAAGCATAATTGTAAATGCAAAATTTTCCACTGGTGCCCGCATAGCCAGTATAGGCGATGCGTGAAAAGTGGGGTCTGGTTTCATTGGTTTATTCATATTTTCCTCCCTAAGTTTCCCTTTAACAGGGTTCTACATTGCTACCGTGATTATCTATACCTCAGCAACATTGCATAATTTGATGGCGCCACTGACTTTTCTAGCCAAGTGCTTTAAATCTACGCCAATCTTTTGTCTGTAATCCTTATCGAAACGTCTTATTGGGCCAACAGCACCAACACTGAAAACTGCGCCAATGTTTCCCATGGTAACTGGTGCTGCAACACTCGCTATACCAACATCAATTTCCTGATCGCAATCTGCATATCCTTGATCTCGAATGAGTTCGAATTCAACCAACAACATCTCGCGCGTTGTTTTGGTGTGCGTGGTATAGGCCTTAAGTGTGGTTTTTAATATTTTTTCCATAAATGGTTCTTCTGAAAAAGCAGCAATGGCCTTCGAGCATGAGCACGCGTGCATGGGTCTCTCGCCTAATCCAGGATGTATGAACGCACGGTTGGGGTCTTCTGGTGTTTCGACATGAATAATTTCTACTCTACCATCTCGAAACCTTGCCAGAAATGTTGTTTCATTGAACTTGGTTGCTGCCGTTTTAAGCAGAGGAGCAGAAACACGTCTGACATCTATATCGGATTTGCCCAATAGGGCGATCCGAATTAAACGCTCGCCAATTATATAGCGGCCATCTTCTTCGCTATATTCCACTATTTTTTCTGAAAGCAAAGTTTGTAATAGTCTATAGCACGTCGGTTTTGGTACTCCTGTTACGCTATGAATTTCAGCGGCTGTAAGAGATCGCCCGGCGACCGACAAAATTTCCAGAATGTTTAGTACTCTTGCTAAATTCACACTATTTCTATTTTCTCATTAAATGATACTATTTCTCACATACTGAGACCGAATCACGATTTCAATCAAGAACTATTTTGGGAGAGTTAAAATGCGTACACGGGCAGCAGTTGCTTTAGCAGCAGGTGAAGCACTTCAAGTAATGGATGTGAATTTAGACGGACCGAAAGATGGTGAAGTTTTAGTTGAGATAAAAGCGACAGGCATTTGTCACACCGATGAGTTCACTCGATCTGGTGATGACCCAGAAGGAATTTTTCCGGCCATTTTAGGGCACGAGGGTGCAGGCATAGTATTAGAGGTTGGTAACGGAGTGACTACTTTAAAGCCTGGAGATCACGTTATCCCGCTTTACACGCCTGAGTGTGGTAGCTGCTATTCATGTAAATCAGGTAAAACGAACCTGTGTACCGCAATTAGGGGAACACAGGGTCAAGGATTAATGCCAGATGGAACATCACGCTTTTCTATGTTGGATGGAACACCAATTTATCACTACATGGGCTGTTCGACATTTGCTAATCATACTGTGATGCCTGAAATTGCGCTAGCAAAGGTACGTGATGATGCTCCATTTGATAAAATTTGTTACATCGGGTGTGGTGTGACGACTGGCATTGGAGCCGTTATAAATACTGCTGGTGTCGAAGAAAAGGCGACGGCTGCAGTGTTTGGTTTAGGTGGTATAGGTCTAAATGTTATTCAAGGCCTTCGCATGGCGGGCGCAAGTAAAATAATCGGCGTAGACTTGAATGAGACAAAAGCTGAAATGGCAGCAAAATTTGGAATGACTGACTTTATTAATCCATCAAAGCTTGGTGAGAAAAGCGTTACTCAGGCTATCGTCGATATTACAAAGACAGAAGAGGATGCATTCGGTGGGGTAGACTATTCGTTTGACGCAACTGGTAATGTAAAAGTTATGCGAGATGCATTGGAGTGTTCTCACCGAGGTTGGGGTGTTTCTGTTATTATTGGTGTTGCACCGGCTGGGGCAGAAATTTCAACACGTCCGTTTCAACTGGTAACGGGACGAATTTGGAAAGGCACAGCTTTTGGTGGAGCGAAAGGTCGTACAGATGTACCAAAATTTGTCGATTGGTACATGGACGGAACTATTGAAATAGATCCTATGATTACACACAAGTTAAGCTTAGACGAAATCAATAAGGGATTTGAATTGATGCATGCAGGTGAATCAATTCGTGCGGTTGTTGAATTTTGACCCAAGTCAAACATCTTGCTTGATATGCTTAATAACGTTTTCTCATACTCACGAATATATTTAGTATTAAATAATGCTGTCTTATTTGCGAGCGAGTGCGTTCGCGTGAAATTCAATATGTTCGGGCATAAATGTGGATATAAAAAAGTAGCTGTGGTCGTACCCCTTTTGTAGCCGAATAGATGCCTCGACTTTTTGATCTGCAACAGCAGATGCAAACGCTGATGTGCCAAGTAGATCATAGAATTGGTCATCAGTTCCAGTATCGATTAAAACTGGGCATTTAGTTCCGTTTGAGCGCATTAAGACTGTTGCGTCATGTTTCTCCCATGCTACGTGGTCATTTCCCAAATATGCTTCAAATTGTTTGCGTCCCCAATCAGATTTCATTGGATTACAAATTGGTGCAAAGGCAGAAACTGATTCAAAGTGACCTGGATTGCTTAAGGCCAGTGTCAATGCACCATGCCCACCCATCGAATGTCCAGAAATGGATTGACGCGTCATGTCGATATTGAAATTTTCTGCAATTAACGATGGCAATTCAGCGCTAATATAGTCCCACATTTGGAAATGTTGTTTCCATGGGCTTTGGGTTGCATTCACGTAAAATCCAGCACCTTGGCCTAGATCAAAGGCGTCATCATCTCCGACATCTTCACCGCGTGGTGAAGTATCTGGAAAAACAAGTGCTATCCCAGCTTCTGCCGCCCAAGCCTGTGCTCCCGCTTTTACCATTGCGTTTTCGTGCGTACAGGTAAGACCAGAAAGGAACCACAAAACAGGAACGGGTTCTAATAAAGCTTCTTCTGGCAAGAAAACTGCAAAGGTCATATCACATTGGCACGTCTTAGACACATGACGATACACGCCTTGCGTTCCACCCCAACAACTATTTTTTGATAAAATTTCCATGATATCTACTTATTTCTATTGAAAAATGGGCTTATATAAATCCCTTAAATTATAGTTACCATATTGATTGAAATATTACACTACAATAGCAATTAGCTGAAATTAAACACTTTGAGTTAATAGATATTTTCCGAATACACTTGAAATTTTAGTACAAAGTAGAGCTATTAAACAATTTATTCTCTCCTCGGCTTTTCAAGCATTCGATCTGTTGCAAAAAAAATAAAACTCTACTGAGTTATAACACCGCCAAAATCATAATTCTTATAAATTAATGTACTGATGTTACTTGTAATAAGTGTAATGTCATGGCTAGTGTTAATATATCGAAAATCTTTTCCTTATGCCTTAGCTTACGGAGCTCATAATGTTTCTTTGGGACGAATCTGACGACAAATTGCGTGAAGAGTGTGGTGTTTTTGGAATTGCAGGACATGAAGAAGCCGCCGCCATAACGGCGCTAGGACTTCACGCTTTACAACACCGTGGTCAGGAAGCCGCAGGTATAGTCAGTTATGATGGAAAACATTTTCATTCAGAACGCCGCATTGGTCTAGTTAGTGATCATTTCACAAAAAAAACAACAATGGAAAGAATGCAGGGGCAGCT
>Ga0213869_10003594_pt1 | contig 10258 bp, 2 predicted proteins | sample PICome_10_FD_160083 | JGI IMG/M metagenome (GOLD analysis project Ga0213869, IMG submission 160083) | Coastal seawater microbial communities near Pivers Island, North Carolina, United States - PICO132 | ecosystem: Environmental > Aquatic > Marine > Coastal | place: USA: North Carolina...
TTTACGAATTCTTAATATTTCTACGATATCAAAAGGATCGTCTTCCATATCATATGCTGGAGCCATAAATTTATGCTCAGGCAACTTTAAGGTAAAATAATTAAAGTTTTCTGGGCTGGCATTTGCGCCATGTAGGTAGATTGCATTTTTCACTTCGTGAGTATACTACAAAAAGTCCTATAAGTCAACTATTAATTAAAACTTGTTATAATGAATATGATAAATACTTGCATGGCAACATTATTTAAAGGATTTAGTACAGTAGATAAAGTTAGGGCACCATATACTCTGACTGATGCAGACCTTGTTAAAAGAGATTTGCTAAATCATTTTTATACTAGAATAGGCGAACGTGTAATGAGACCTACGTTTGGAAGTGTTATATGGGATTACCTTATGGAACCAGAAGATCCTGAAACACAAGAAATAATTAAAGACGACATAGAAAGAATAGTTAATAGCGATCCAAGAGTTGAATATCAGGAAACAAATCTGTTAGTTCTTGATCACAGTATACAAGCAGAAGTTAAGATAAAATATAAACTGCTTAATAGTGAAGATACTTTATTTTTAGAATATGTCACAAGTAGTACGGATGATTAATAATGGCAACAGTTAATAGACAAAACAATTTATTTGCGGCAGAAGACTGGAAATTAGCATATAAAGTTTTTAGCCAAGTAGACTTTCAGGCATATGATTTTGATTCAATTAGGACAGCATTAGTTGAATATATAAGAACAAATTTTCCTGAAAACTTTAACGACTATACTGAAAGCTCAGAATTTATTGCTATACTAGAACTACTTGCTTTCCTAAGTACAAGTATTGCATTCAGAATGGATGTTAATACTAGAGAAAACTTTTTGGAAACAGCAGAAAGAAGAGACTCAGTATTTAAACTAGCAAGAATGTTAGGGTATAATCCCAAGCGAAATATTCCTGCAAGTGGATTAATGAAACTATCTGCTGTAAAAACTTCTGAGCCATTAACTGACAGTCAAGGAAACCAATTAAGTAATACCAAAGTATTTTGGGACGATGCTAATAACCCAGACAGTTACGAACAATTTATTACAATTTTAAACTCTGCAATGAGCAGTACAAATAGATTTACTGCTCCTGTAAAAACAGGAAAAATTGCAAACATCAATACTGAAAAGTATCTTATTAACACAACAATAGGCTCGCCTGTAGCATATTCATTTAACATAAATGCAAATGGTGTAAACAGGCCTTGTGAAATAGTAAATGGTGATTTTATAGATGGTAAGTACTTTTATGAAGATACACCAGATCCATTAACAGACTTTGGAGTATTTTACAGAAATGATGGTCAAGGAATAGCAAGTAACAATTCAGGTTTCTTTTTATTATTTAAACAAGGAACTTTTGCATATCAAGATTATGATTTTACTACACCGGTAGTAAGTAGAATTCAGGACATTAATATACAAAACATCAACGAAACTGATGTGTACGTTCAGGAAATTACAACAGGTGGTACAGTAGCAAACCAATGGGCAAAAATTCCAAATACTGTAGGACAAACATTAAACTATAATAGTCAGGAGTTAGGTACTAGGAACTTATATGCTGTAGAAAATTTAAATAATGACGGCATTAGAATTAAATTCCCTGATGGAAACTTCGGTAATATACCCAACGGTATCTTTAGGGTATGGTATAGAACTAGTGCCGCAGAAACATATACTATACAACCTGACGATGCAACTAATTTAAGTATAGTTGTACCATACGAAAATGCTAGTGGTGAAGAACACAATTTAACATTATCTTTTGGGTTACGATCAGCAGTAAACAATAGTTTGCCTGCAGAAACATTAACAAATGTAAAGGCAAACGCACCACAAACATTCTACACACAAAACAGAATGGTTAGTGCTCAGGATTATCAGGTATTCCCGTCAAGCCAATCATCTAACATTAAAAAGTTAAAGGCAACAAATAGAACACATGCTGGGCATAGTAGATATATTGATATTACAGACCCTACAGGAACTTTCCAAAGCATAGAATCATATGCAGAAGACGGAGTAATATATGCCGATAAAAATAACGTATCAGAAAAATTTACAATTAATGAAAATAATACCGCATCAGAGGTTGTTAATAGTGTAATTCCATTATATTTAAAGAAGCAAGAACTTAATAACTTTATGTATAATACATTTAGGAAAAGTGTTGTTGCTACAACTCCTGCTACATTTGATACCAGTGGTAGAGATATAAAATGGGCAACGTTGCCGGTTAAAACTTTAAACAGTACAGGGTATATAACAGAAACATCATTACTTAGTGGCACAACAACCACAAGTGTTTTAATAAACACTACTGCTGAAACATCAATGTTTAAGGAAAACAATTTTATTAAATTTGTTAATCCTACAGATATAACAGATTACAAATGGGTAAGAATTTCCAGAATAGATAATAATGGCCAGTTATCAAGTGGACTTAGTACATCAACAGGACCTATAACATTAAGTAGTGACGTGCCTAACGGATGGTCAGCAAATGAAATAATTAGTAGTTTAAGAAAAACATTTACAGCAACAGAGCAAAATAGTATAATTAGTGAAATTAATAACAAACGTTCCTTTGGTTTAGGTTACGATCCTGCATTAGATGAATACTTTATAATACAAAATCAAAATTTAACTACTCCAGTAAATGGTGTATTACCAGAATTTTCTTATGCTAATGCAAAAGACACTTCAAATGCAAATGCTGATGCAAGTTACTTAATACACTTTCAATACAATGCAATATCCAATAGTGCATACGATTATAATGTAAGTATACGAGGACTTGATTATGTTGTACAAAGTAAAGAAAACCTTAAGTTCTACAACGTAAAAAGTGTTAAAGTTACTGACAACACTACTAAAGCAGTTAGAGATGTAATAACATTTAATACACTTAATACTAAGCCTGGTGTTACTGAAGTATTTAAATGGTATGATACTGATGATGACAATTTAGGTGAGGTTTGGCAAAGTCAAGAAACAGGACAAACTTATACCCCACAAACCACAGTACCTATGATACCACTAAGAAGTAGAAATTATTATTGGTATGATATAGACTGTGAGTGGCAAAGCAATTTTGGAATCTTAAGAAGTACAGGCTTATCTAATGCTCAAGTTGTTGCAAATGACAGATTTGTTGATGAAGCCGCAATAAACTTAAACACGTTTTTTGAAGATAATACTGCATTTGGTTTAAGAACCAATGTTACTATTGCAAACGTATCAGGTAGAATAGAACATTTACCTGCAAATGTTACAGTAGACTTTGACAATACCACATTTGGATATAATATATTTGATGCTAACGGTGAAATAAACTACAAACAAGAAAACCCAGACACAGGGTTTGTAGAATTTTACAGAGGAAACGCATCTATCCACTCCTACGGAGTTAGTGGTAGTAGTGCTAATACATCTGCAATAGGTAAAATAATTTTAGAAAATGCTAATGAAATAGCACAAACAGGAAGATTAATTTACACTGGTTTACAAAATCCAACAGGTCATTTACATGCATCAGATAGCAGTACAAACTTTAGTGTAGATAAACTAAACGTAATTTATTTAAATGATAAAGAAAAGCTCAACAAAGATATAAAATGGACCATTTCAGATACATTTAAAGAAGCAGATGGATATGTAGATCCTAGAAAAGTAAAAGTGGCACCAATAGATTCTGATGAAGACTTGGTACCAGATGAACCTTTACAGTATGATGATTTTGTAAGCCCACAGAGTTTAGTATTTTTTGAATATTACACCGACTTTGATGGTTATACATATGACAGGCCAGTTTCTGGTGTTATTTTAGATTATCGTGGAGAAACTGGCATCAATTTAACAGATACAAATTACCTATCTCCTGCAAGTTATATAAATCAAACAGACTGGGAGACTGTGGATTACTTAATAGTAGACACAGTTGCTATTGCTGAATTACTTAATAATTCAGGAGAAGTAAAACCAAGATATAATGGTTTAGTAATTTATGTAACAGAAAATAAAAAGGTTTACCAAATGCAGGCAAGTAGCACAAATACTTCCACAATAAGTTTGGTAGAAACCTCAGATTATATTGTAAGAGAAGGTAGAGCAAGTACACAAAATACTGCTGTACAAGATCCACAAAATGTTATACTAAAATGGAATCATACAGCGCCTAATGACGTAAGGATAGATCCTAGTATTAGTAATGTTGTTGAAATGCTAGTATTAACACAGACATATTATACAGAAATACAAAAATATATTAATGTCCCAGGAACACCATATCCTATAGCACCTACAAGTGAAGAATTAGCAAATGAGTTTGAAAAGTTAAATGAGTTCAAAAGTGCTAGTGATACAATAGTGTATAGAAGTGCTAAATTTAAAACACTTTTTGGAAGTGATGCAGAGTCATCATACCAAGCAAAGTTTAAGATTGTTAAGATACCAGGCACTAATTTAAGTGATAACGAAATTAAATCTAAAATCATAAGACTTTTTAATGCTTATTTTAATGCTGACAATTGGGAGTTTGGTGATACTTTTTACTTTACTGAACTTTCAAGTTATATACACCAAAATATGGGTAATGCTGTGGGCAGTATTGTTATACTTCCTAAGAACACAGAAGGTACCTTTGGGGATTTATTCCAAGTAAAAGCAGAACCTAATGAACTTTTCATTAATACTGCTACAGTTAATGATATTACGATAGTAGAAAAAATAACATCTCAAACTTTGAGAACTGATAGATAATATGGCTAAAATTTACGAACAATTACCAGTAGTACATCAGACAACAGCAGTTAAAAACTTTTTTGAAAGTACTGTTGAGCAACTATTTGCAGAGGCAAATAGTGAAATTATTACTGGATTTATTGGAAAGAAAACTAGTGATGATCATAATGTAAACATATCATTTCTAAAAGAGCCCACAGTAGATAGATCTATTTACAGTCTATCTCCTGTATTAAACACTTTAAACCTTACATCCGGTGATAGTGAAGATTTTATATTTTTTGATGAAGCAGTAAATACATTAAAAATATATGGTGCAAATGTAATAAATCAAAATAAAGTTTTTTCAAGTGATTTTAAAACATTCTTACCGCCAATTAATACAGATAAGTTTTTAAACTTCCAAGAGTATTATTGGGATCCGGAAACAACTGCAAACTGTCATACTGTAGCATCTTGGACTGCAGATACAGAATTTAAAACTCATAACGTAATTAAAAACGGTAATGATTATTATATTGCTAACAGAGACTTTACGTCTGGTAGTAGTTTTGTAAACGATGCAACATTAGATGCATATTCTTTTAGTCCAGATATTACACAAAGCTCACCAGCAATAGTAACAACAAATCAGGACCATAATTTTTATTCAGGAGATAAAATTGTAATTACTGATGTTGTTGGTATGACAGAAGTTAATAACCAAACATACTATATTGAGAAAGTTACTTCAAGAACATTTAAACTTTTTACAGATAAAGATTTAAGAAATCCATTAGATAGTACAAACTTTACTGCATGGACCTCAGGTGGTAAAATTACACATTCAACTGGCCCATCTGCAATAGACATTATTCCTAGTAATGAGAACTATATTGACATTGAACGAGATATTATAGGCAAAAAGACCTATACACCAGCAGGTGGTAAAGTATTTAGAAATGGAATGGTAGTAAAATTCATTTCACCTAATGTGATATCCAGCACAATAACAGTAGATCAAAAATATATCGTTGAAGGAGTAGGCACAAGTATTAGACTAGTTGATATATCATCAAGTAAATCTGCACCTTACACATATAACACCTCAAAGGATTATATACACCTAGAAAGAGGAGCCACAAATAATAATATTTGGAGTAAAAATAACTTCTGGTGGCACAAGCAAAACTATATAGATGCAAATGATAGAATGCCAAACTCTGAAAAGAGAGCATTACGTCCTATTTTAGAATATGATGCACATATAGAATTGTTTAATCACGGCACAACATATAAAGGCAATGTTGATATATCAGTAAGCGATTTAACATTTACACAGGCTCAAAACTTAGCACCAGATCAATTAGTTGATGGTATTAAACTAGTAAATGGATTAACTTGTATTTTTCCTAATGAATCAGTAGATGTTTCTCAGGAAATATTTAAAATAACTGTATCAGGTTCAAACCTTTCCTTTACATCAATTCCATCTAGGAAATTAGCGGTTGGAGATATTGTTAGTGTACACCAAGGAACCTCACAAATAGGTTTAGAATATTACTATACTACAACAGGATTAAAATTAGCACAAACTAAATCAAATAGATCTACTCCACCACTGTTTAATCTTTATAAAGATGATAAAACATTTTTGGGAGATGACAGTTTATACCCATTGAACAATTTTGAAGGTAATAAACTTTTTGCTCACAAAATAGGAACTGGTGCAAACGATATAGAATATGGATTTCCATTAAGTTATAAAGCATTTAAAAGTGCTAGTGAAATAGAATATGAAAACTTTGGACTAACTGCAAATTATGAATACACAGCAATAGGTTCCACTACACCAACTGAACAAAAAGGTTACTACTATTATAAACTAAACAAAAGTACGCCTGAATATCATACTCTATTTAAAGACACAAATAAAAAATCTACACAAAGTATTGATACCCACTTTGAATTATCCAGTATAGATGTAGATAATGAAACAGTTTTATATTTTTGTGGTGCTGTTCCAAATGTAGATACTAGCAACCATAGTGGTTACGATATTTTAATAAAAGTAAATGGAAAAAGCAATACAGACTTTACATATAACGGTGATGGATTTATTAAATTTAATACATTTAATTTTGTAAAAGGCACTTTAATAGATATTTTTGTAAAATCCAGTACTGGACTTATTGCAGAAAATAGTATCAGCAAACATAGTATACCATTAAGTTGGAGAGGTAATCCATTAAATACAGAAATCTCTACAATCTCAGAACCTGAGTATTTAGATCATTTTACAAATTATATGAAAAGCCAGAACAGTTTTTCAGGAAATGTTCTTGCTGATAATAACTTTACTGAAACCAGTAAACAAAGCGAATATGCAACTGATATTGTACAGCCATTACAAGATACTTTATTAGGTGTATTTTTATTAGATGATAAACCACATAATTTAGTTGATGCTATTAGATTTAATGCAAGAGAATATGCAAAATACAGAAAAAGATTTTTAAATGAATTAAACAATTATTTTAATTCATATGATGTGGCTGACTTAACGAATGAATTTGTTTTAGAAAAAGTTCTTAGAAATGTTATATCATTTAGTGTTGGAAGAAAAGTATTTAACCAAACATACTTACTGCCATTTGGCGATAATTATGTGGAAGAAAGTTTTACAGTAGCAGACACCACGGTTGTAGATTATACAGCAACAAACTATTATGATTTAGATAAAATAGAAAATAGTTTATTAGTATATAAAGACAGAGATAATAAACGATCTTTATTGTGTGTTGATAAAGACTACTCAATCACTTCTTACAACCCAATTACAATAAGCATGTTAAATGCAGATGATTTTAATACTGGTGATATTATAACATTAAAATTTTATAATTCAGATAGAGATAGTGCTCAATGTCCTCCAACACCAAGTGCTATGGGATTATATCCTCTGTACCAACCTGCTAAGGAAATAGATAGCAGTTTCCAAACAGCACAAACATTAATAGTAGGTCACGATGGTTCAAGAACTGCATTGCTAGGCGACAGAAGAGACGAAATAATACTAGAGTTTGAAAATAGATTGTATAATTCTGCTAAAGCAGAATTTAGGAATGCTAATGGCCTAGGTTTATATAGCCAAGTTAATGTAAAGCCAGGATATTTTAGACAAACTGATTACGAAAATAATGATTGGCATGATTTATTAAATTTAAACTTTGCCAACTGGACTACTGAAAATAATGTAGATCCTATTGCAAATGACTTTTATGACTTAACTAATGAGTTTACCTGGAACTATAGAGGCACAAGCGACATACCTGGACACTGGAGAGGATGGTACGAGTATTATTATGATACTGTAAGACCACATACTCATCCATGGGAAATGCTAGGCTTTACAGAAAAACCAACATGGTGGGATAGTACATACATCACCGCAACATATACTGATTACAGCAGTAATAATACACCTATGTGGAGTGATATTGAACAAGGTAAAATTATTACTGGCAGTAGAGAAAATCTAACAAATAACACATACAAATTAGCAGAATTTAATTCATTTAGAAGAATAGGATTACTAGATATCTTGCCTGTAAATGCCGAAGGACAGTTAAAATCACCTTACGATATCACAACAACAGGAAGCACAACTTTAACACCTACATTTACAAATACAATAGTTAATACTTCACAAGGTTATGTAACAACAAGTTTTAGAAGTTTAGATGGATTAAACATCAATTATAATAATGCAAATGTATTTGTTGAAAGTCAAAATATTTTAACGCATAATGTAACTATTGCAGATAATAGTATAGAGTATACCGATGCAAAACAGCAATCACTTAGGTACACTATCCCAAGGAAAAATTTAAATCTTATTACTGAAAGTGATACAGCACAAACACAAGGTGCGATTGGTGTACTTAATAACGGGCTACCAATATATAATATTCAGGGCTCTTCTTATGGCACTTCAGACTATCATTATAATAGAGTTGAAATGGCAAATAGTGCCTTCGCATTAGGAAATACTACAACTGACGGCGTACAATACTACCACACAATAAATGCAGAGGTGGTAGGAGAATCAGCATGGGGTAATGCAACAACACACTCTGGAATAGTAGGTTGGGCATTTGACGGCCTACCAATATACGGTCCATATGGATACAAAGGTCTAGACACTAATGGAGAAATTACAGATAACGAAATTACAAATATTAAAAGTTGTTTTCAACTTAAAGGAGCGGCTTCTAGGCATACAGATATAGGTGGTGCACATACAGGAGAGTTTGTAGAAGACTTTACTTTTGATAGTGGACTCGCAAGTCAAGAAGGCTATGTGGGGAATAACGGTAAAGGAAAATACAATGTAAGATTGGGTAAAACTCCTGAATCTCCTGATACAGCAATTTATTATTATGTTTGTACACAAGATGATAATGGTAACCCAATGTTCCCATATCATGTTGGTGGTGGCACAAAATCATTTACAAATAATACTGTTATTACAGCAGAAAATATGACATATGGTAATAAGTTCTTTACATTACCTAATGCAGGAAATAACAATAACCAAGGAACATTTGATAGTACTGCAAATATGGCTTTACAAAGTTTGTTCTCAGAAGTACAAACAGCAACAAATAATATCAGTGATCCATGGAAACTAGGAGATAGTGCTCCAGTAGAAAATGCATGGAAGTATTCTGTTTCATATCCTTTTGCTGTAGTAGAGGCATTACTTATAGCAAAACCAGGTTTGTTTGCAACAGTATTTTCTGATCCTACTAAAGTTGTCATTACAGATGTAGATAAAAGACATCCTGTTAGTACAGTTACAAGAAAAAAATGGTTGTTCACAGACAGCAACGATTTTAATATTCATGGAGATATAGACAGTGACGGAAATAGTATTACCAATATTGGATACACTCAATTCATACATTCCTGGTTAAACTTCCAGGGTCTTAATAGTTCAGAAAACTTTGCACAAAAGATAAGAACTCTTAATATAAAACTAGGTCATAGATTTGCTGGATTTGTGGATAAAGACACAATGAGGTTGACATTAGACCAATATAGTGCTACTGGTAGTTCCACAAACTTAATTTTACCAGATGATAACATCACAGTTGATATACATGACTCAGGATATAAAACAAGAAACTATTACAGTGGTGTAATTGTAGAAAAAACTGCTGATGGTTGGAAGGTTAGAGGTTATGATAAAAAGTTAGGTTACTTTGACACATTACAACTTGATACTAACGGACCTACAGAAAGTGTACAAGTGGGTGGTAATACAGTAAGCCATAGCACATGGACTGCAAACGTTTCATACTCAAATAATTCTTATATTATACATAATGGCGCATACTACAGAGCCAAATCAGATGTACCAAGTAGCGATACATTTAATATAGTATTTTGGCAATCTATAAGCAGTTTACCTCAAGAAGATACTGCAGGTGCAACAT
>Ga0213869_10003597_pt1 | contig 10253 bp, 11 predicted proteins | sample PICome_10_FD_160083 | JGI IMG/M metagenome (GOLD analysis project Ga0213869, IMG submission 160083) | Coastal seawater microbial communities near Pivers Island, North Carolina, United States - PICO132 | ecosystem: Environmental > Aquatic > Marine > Coastal | place: USA: North Carolina...
GACGGTCCCTCTTGGTCCTGGGTGCCCGTACATCGGTGGCGGCAGGTACGCGAGCGAGTTAGGGTGACGCTCGTGAAGAACTGAGACCTGTCCTCGTCGTCGATGGCGCCGCCGCAATCGTGGCTCGCCCGAAAGGTCTCCTTCACATGCATGCACACGCCCAACTCATCGCTACTGGCCTGGCATTCTCCTACGGCCCACGTTCGATACTGCGCGACATTTCGCTGACCCTCGCCCCGGGTGACCGTGTGGGCATTGTTGGTCCGAACGGCACCGGCAAGTCGACACTGCTACGGCTCCTCGCCGCTGAGCTTGACCCGGAACTTGGCGCCGTCTCCGCGAATCCCAGCGCAGCCACCGTCGGGCTCATGCGCCAGCAACTCGACGATCAGCCCGATGAAACTGTCGGAGCGTTCGTCAGTCGTTCGACGGGTGTCGGTGCCGTGCTGGCAGAGTTCGAAGCCTCGCTGGTCGACGTTGCCGAGGGCGCGGCAGGCTCGGACGAGCGCTACGACACGGCACTATCTCGATATCTCGCTACCGACGCTTCATCGTTCGCCGCTCGCACTGGGCAGGCCATGGGCGAGGTCGGGCTTCAGGGCGTCGAACTCACCGATAAAGTCGCCGACCTCTCAGGAGGCCAGCGCACCAAGGTCAACCTGGCGGCTATGTTGCTCGCAAGCTTCGACGTGCTCTTACTCGACGAACCAACCAATGATCTCGACCAGGCGGGTCTCGACCTACTGGAGTCCATGCTGCTCGGTCAGGAGCGGGCCATCGCGGTGGTGAGCCACGATCGAACATTCTTGGAGCGGGTAATCACGTCGGTCTACGAACTCGAGGACCACGCACACACTGGCAAACGCTTCAACGGCGGTTTCGAAGCATGGCAACACGCCCGCGACGTGGCCCGACAGCAGCACTACGACGCCTACGACGAATTTAACGCCAAACGATCGCAGCTGCAGGAGCGGGCCCAGACCCAGCAACAGTGGTCGACGGTAGGGGTGCGCAAAGCCAAGACAGACAAGTCTGAGCCCGACAAGAACATCCGGGCCCACCGGATCGCCACCAGCGAGAAGATTGCCGGCAAGGCGAAGCAGACCGAACGTGCGCTCGAACGGCTTGAACGTAACGAGCGAGTCGAAGCGCCGTGGGAACCGTGGGAGCTCCAGCTCGACTTCGCCACCGCAGAGCGTTCAGGAACCGAAGTGGCAACGCTCACTGGCGCAACGGTCAAGCTTGGCGACTTCACACTCGGGCCGGTAGACGTTGCGGTGACTGCAGGCGATCGCATCATGATCACCGGCGAGAACGGTTCGGGCAAGACGACCCTGCTCCGGGCTCTGTTCGGCGAGGTCAAACTTGATTCCGGATCGCACCATGTGGGCCGGTCAGCGCAGGTGTCCACCCTTCGCCAGCAACGCAAACTGTTCGCTGACGCTCCATCGCTGCTGCGAGGATTCACTGATGCGGTTGGGTGTGACGATCAGGTTGTCCGAAGTCAGCTGGCAAAGCTCGGACTGGATACCCAGCGAATCGACCGGCCGGTTGCTGACCTTTCACCTGGCGAACAGACACGCGCCGCGTTGGGGCTGCTCGTGGCTCGAACGTGCTTGTGCTTGATGAACCCACCAACCACCTCGATCTCCCGGCGATAGAACAACTCGAAGCAGCGCTCCAAGCCTTTCCCCACACCGTGTTGCTCGTGACCCATGATCGACGTCTCCTCGAAGCCGTGACCACCAATCGTCACTGGCATGTCGACCGTGGCCAGGTGGCTGAACGGCAGTAGCGAGTTGTCGAAGCCAGTTGTTGTCACCGAGTGTCAACAACTCGGTCGTGTGCATGGAGTATGAAAGGAACATGACACTTCGACTTGGTACATGGGCACAACCGGTTGATCAGCCAGGCCTCGACTACGTGATCGAGGCCGAGCGGCTTGGCGTCGACTCAATCTGGGTTCCGGAGTACTGGGGTTACGACGCACTCACGCAGATTGCGGCGGCCGCAGTGGTGACCGACAGAATCCGGCTGTGTACGGGCATCGTGCAGCTCGGTACTCGCACGCCGGCCATGTTGGCCATGTCGGCCATGACCTTGCAACATCTGTCCAACGGCAGGTTCGTTCTTGGACTGGGGGCGAGCGGACCACAGGTAATCGAAGGTTGGCACGGGGTGCATTTCGCCAGGCCGGTGACTCGGACCCGGGAGACGATCGAGATTCTGCGTATGGTCACTCAGGGAGAACGGCTGGAGTACGACGGCGTCGTACATCAACTGCCGTTGCCCGGAGGTGAAGGGAAGGCGTTGCGGTCGGCAGTACCACCGGTCGACGTCCCGGTATTCGTGGCATCACTTGGCCCAGCCAATCTGTATCTCACCGGAGCGGTTGCCGATGGGTGGATTGGTAACTCGTTCTTTACCGAGACGGCCGACGTCTTCTTCGATGTCATTCGCGATGGCGCAGCGAGCACGGGTCGCACACTCGACGACATCGAGCTCACGGTGTCGGTCGGTGTCGAGCTCACCGACGATGTCGACGAGGCCGCGCAGCGCCACGCCGAAGGGTTCGCCTTCACCTTTGGGGCGATGGGTTCGGTGTCGTCGAACTTCTACAACAACGCGTTTGCTCGACAGGGCTGGGGCGACGACGTGGCCGAGGTGCAACGGTTGTGGCTTGCGGGTGACCGTGAAGCAGCAGCGAAACGAGTGCCTGCTGAGATCGGGCGTCGGACGAACCTGATCGGCCCGCCCGACGAGATTCGTTCGCGGCTGCGCGAGTACCGCGACTGTGGCGTCACCACCTTACGAATTGGGCCCAGTGGCGACACACTCGACGAACGCGTCGCCAGCCTTGCCCAAATTGCTGAACTCGTCGCCGACGTAAACAACGAGACAGCGGTCTGACAACGACTCACCCGCTTCGCACGCACCGCTCCTAAAGGGGCAGAGCAAGAGTGCGCTTGATCACCTTCATGGCGAGTTGCGAGGTCAGCTTGTGCACGTGCGGAAGACTGGCGAGCGTGTCGATGTATAACGATTCGAAGGCATCGGCGTCTGCAGTCACGATTCTGAGCAGATAGTCGGGCTGGCCCATCATCCGCATGACCTCGGTGATTTCGGGCACCGGCTGTACCGCGTCTTCGAATGCGACCATTGAGTCGCGTGTGACTTCGTTCAAGGTGACCCACACCAGTGGCTCATAGTTGCGTTGAACCGCCTGGCGGTCGAGTACTGCGACGTACCCTTGGATGACGCCGTCGGCCTCGAGCTTGCGAACTCGGCGTAAACACGGCGAGGGGCTCAGTCCCACAAGGTCAGCCAGTTCGTTGTTCGGGAGTCTCCCGTCGGCCTGGATGTGGTGCAGAATTGCGCGATCAATCTCGTCCATGGCATCCAATGCTAAATGGAGGCGTAAGCGTTCGAAGGTTCGCAAGCGACTGCGGTCTCGAATCGTGCAACATAGAGGCCATGAACGAACCGACCTATGACGTTGTCTGGCCGAAGTCGCCGCGAGGTGTCCACGCTGTCGACCTCGCACCACGGCTGGATTCACTCGACGGTAAACGGGTGGCTTTTCTGTGGGATTACCTGTTCCGGGGCGACGAACTGTTCCCGCTGCTTGCAGACGAACTGGCCGCTCGGTTTCCGACGGTTGAGATCCTGGATTACGACATCTTCGGAAACACCCATGGAGGTGACGAGCGGGAGATGATCGCGGCACTTCCATCGGCGCTGCGCGAACACCGGGTCGATGCCGTGGTGAGCGGCATCGGATGTTGAGGTAGTTGTGCGCCCGCCGTGATGCGGGCATCTATCGCTGCTGAACAAGCCGGAATTCCGACCGTCTCGATCGTGTGTGAAGGGTTCGAACGCCAGTCGCTCGCTACCGGGCGCGGCCACGGTCTTGACGACATGCGACTCGGTGTGCTCGTCGGCCATGTCGATGCACAATCGACTGCGCTAATGGTCGACAATTTCATGACCTTCACCGTCGACCAGATCGTGGCTGGCTTGACCGAAGCACAAACCAGACAGGCCGAGAGTTCTGGGGGTGAGCCCGCTGCGCTCGACGTTGTGGCAACGGGCAACATCGACGAGGTCACGCAGTTCTTCAACGATCGCGGTTGGTCCGATGGGTTGCCGTTCATTCCGCCCACGGTCGAGCGGGTACAGGGGTTCATCGCCGAGTCGGGCCACGATCCGTGGCGAACCATTGGGATCGCCAAGTCCTCAGGCCGAGACATGACCATCTGGTCGGTCGCCGTGAACGCGGTGATGGCAGGGTGTCGACCTGAACACCTGCCGGTGTTGCTCGCGGTCGCCGAGATCCTGGCCGACGATGCCTATGGCGCTGAACACTCCGGAAACACGACCGGTGCCGACGCGCTCATGATCCTGAATGGGCCGTGTGTCAACGAGTTGCACTTCAACACGGGACAAGGCGCCCTGCGCGAGGGAACCCTGGCTAACACAACAGTCGGGCGCTGGCTGCGGCTGTACCTGCGAAATGTCTTCGGGTTCACAGCCGACGAACACGACAAGGCGACCTTCGGCAACTCCACCCGAGTCGTGCTTGCGGAACATCACGAAACACTCGACGACATTGGCTGGCCCGCCGTGAGCGCCGAATTTGGCTTCGAATCACATGATGACGTGGTCACGATGGCCCGGTTCAACAGTGGCCTGATCATCGGCAGTGTGTTCGGGTCAACGCCCACCGAGATTTTGCCGTATCTCGGCGATGGGGTGGCGCGCTCCGCCGGTTGGGACTTGACCCATGTTTACGGGTTGGGCGACGCCCAGTTCCGTCCGCTTTTGGTTCTGTCGCCGATCCTGGCTCGTGTTTTTGCCAATGCTGGTTGGTCGAAGGACGATGTGAAGGCCGGTCTGTTCGAGCATGCGCGTATTCCGGCATGGCGGTTCGAGAAGCTGATTGGCGAGTGGAGCAACCTGACCATGGGTCGTAGGCCTCTGACCGAACTGGTCGCCGACGGTCTTGTCCCCGCTGTATTCGCGGAGTCGGACGACCCCGAACGGCTGGTGCCAATCGTGACGGAGCCGGCGAAGTTCATGATCGCTGTGGCGGGTGACCCGACACGCACAAACGCGTACGTGCTGGCAAACGATGGCCCCCACGGTGACTACACCGCGAAACGAATCGACCGCCGTCCCTCGCCTGACCTTCTCTGCGAGGTGCCGAACGTGGCAGGCTCATGACATGGCCTACGTAACCGACCGTGTAATCCATGATGCCGATGCCCATGTCATGGAGACCCCAGAGTGGATCGAAGGATTCGCCAGCCAACGAGTGTTGGACTACGCACTCGATCATTTCGACATTGGCGATATCAGCGCGACCCTGACCGAGATCGAACGTTCTCGCGAGATGCATGCCGACGCTGAGTACCAAGCGTCGGCCGAGTCCGAAGTCATGTTGCGCAAGAACTGGCGAGCGACGGGTGCGTTCATCCCTGAGGACCGGGTGGCAGCGCTCGACTACATGGGGTTCGCCAGCCAGCTCGTGTACCCGACGGTGTACACCACCATGCTGGAAGAACTCGAGTACGGCGACGACCCTGGCCTGACGTACGAAGTTGCGTCGGCCGCAAATCGCGCGCACATCGCGTTCTGCGATATCGATCCACGCCTCTACGCCGTTGCCTACATCCCACTGCAAACGTTCGAAGGGGCGCGGGCCGCCGCTGCCGAGGCCATCGCGGCCGGCGCCAAGGCGTTACTCATCCCCAACCGCTGCCCTCGAGATCATGCGCCGAGCCATGTGGGATTCGACCCGGTCTGGGCCATGGCCCAAGAGGCGCGAATACCGGTGACGATGCATGTCGCAACGCCTGATCTGGTTATGCCGCCGCAACACCGCAATAACGGCCTGCCACCTGAACCCGACTTTCATGGAGGGGGCGAGAACTTCCGGTCCGTCAGCTACATGGCGATCTCATCGGCGCCGCTGCAGGCACTGTCGATGCTGATCTTCGATGGTGTGCTTGAGCGGTTCCCGAATCTGAAGATCGGCATCATTGAATTGGGTGCGGTCTGGGTACCCGGGTTTATGCGCCAACTCGACGCAGCGTTCACCGCCTTCGAGCGACACGAGGATCGACTGCAGAAATTGTCGTTGCAACCATCGGACTATGTGCGTCGCCAAGTACGGGTTACGCCCTATCCGACCGAACCCACCGGGTGGATCATCGAGCAGGCCGGGCCCGAGATTTGTATGTTCTCGTCCGACTTCCCCCATGTGGAAGGTGGCCGGAATCCACTACGCCGTTTCGACACCGAGGTGGCGCACTTACCGCAGGCGACACAGGATCGATTCTTCCGGTTCAACTTCGAAGACATGTGGCACTAGCCGTCGCTTCGAAGACCTTCACAACATGCAATGATGCGGTATCGATTCCTTGGACGAGAACGCGCAGCGGCCGCCTTTTGAGATGCCGCGCCATAGCGAGTTCGCTCGACTGGGCATCACGCTTGACCGCGAACTTCGCGGTGGCCACCAGTCTCGAGTCTGGCTCGCGACCTCACACCAAGGCAGATCACCCCATGACCTGGTGATCAAGATCGTCGATGGGGCGGTGGACGACCGTGATCATGTCATCGCACGGTTACGGCTAAGAGATCAGGTCGCCCGCTACGACGATCGAGTGGTTCCACTCGTCCCGCTTGCCGGAGCGATGGTGAACCGGGTCGAACACTGTTTTGCGATCGCGTCCCCCCGGATCGATGGCCGTTTCCTTGATGTCACTAACCGCCCGGATGTCGAACGAATGGGCCGCGCCCTCGCCCGACTCCATCAGTCGCTGCGGTTGGTGCAGGCCGAGTTGCCCGTGGTTCGTGCGTTGCGCACCGGGACCCCAGTCGAGGGACTGCACGACAATCATCAGCTGCTTCATGGCGATTTTGGGCCGACGAACCTGCTGCTCGATGGCGAGGGCCGGTTGTGGATTCTGGACTTCGACGACTGTGGTTACGGGCCGGTTGAGTTTGAGCTCGGCAACACGCTGTTCATGGCGCTTTTTGAGACCAGCCCATCGTTGAATCAGCCGAGCGACGAGTACCGCCAGTTCAGGCGCTGGTTTCTTGGCGCCTATAGAGCCTCGGCTGAACTCTCGGTTTCTGAACTGCTGGTCGACATCGGGCTCCAAGCCCGAAGTGATGCGCTGCGTTATTGGCTCAGCCATCTCGACGAAGCGCCCATCGGCATCAAGAACGCGACCGAGACGTGGCACCGGCGGCTGCGAGCCTTCGCAGGCATCATCCAGCCATGAACGAGTTGTTGGTGATGCGCCATGCCAAGTCCGATTGGACGGCTGGTCATGCCGACTTCGATCGGCCGCTCAACGACCGCGGTATCCGAGCTGCGGATCGCATGGCAGGTTGGCTTCTCGATGAGCAGTTGTGCCCCGACCACGTGATCAGTTCACCCGCCGCCCGGGCACGGGCCACAGCGATGGCCGTCGTGTTCTGCTGCAGCACCGACAATCATCAGGTCGAGTTCGAGCAACGGGCATACCTGGCCGACGCATTCACCTGGCTTCAACTCGTGGCATCACAGCCATCTGGCCTGACTCTGATCTGCGGCCACAACCCTGGGCTTGATGATCTCGTCGATCACCTATCGGCGTCACCGGTGCCATTGTCTGACTCGGGCAAACTCATGACCACCGCGGCCGTCGCTCATTTCCGGTTCGACACATCCTGGAACGAACTCGACCAAGGATCATGCGAGCTGGTCCAACTCGTTCGGCCGCGCGAACTGGTCTAGGTCCTGTCAGACCCCAATGTCTTCGTTCCACAAGGTGGGCTCGTCGTTGATGAAGTCGTTCATCATCTGAATACACGTCTCATCGTTGAGTACCACGACCTCGACACCTCGGGATGCGAGCAGTTCTTCTTCGCCCAAGAAGGTTGCGTTCTCGCCGATGACAACCTTGGGGATGCCGTAGAGCAAGATCGCCCCGGTGCACATCGAACACGGCGACAACGTGGTGTACATAACTGACTGTTGATACACGCTCGCCGGTTGACGGCCAGCCCGTTCGAGTGCGTCGGTCTCGCCGTGCCGGATCGCTGATCCCATCTGGACCCGACGGTTGTGGCCCTGACCAAGGATCTTGCCGTCGTGGACCAGCACGGCTCCGATCGGAATACCGCCCTCGGCCCGCCCGGCTTTGGCCTCGTCGATCGCTGCTTGCATAAATGTGTCCATCACGCCACCCATTCTGCCAACGCATCGCGCGTTGCACGAGCGTGTTCCTGATCTGGCGCATATATCCCCAGCCGAAGGTCTGTCGCACCGGCTGCCACATAACTGGCAAGCCCATCGGCGATCTCACTCATTGAGCCGGCGAGAATCAGATCGGTCGGGTCATCGATGCCCTCGCGGTCGAGCATGGCTCGGTAGGACGGAAGCGCTGCGTAGAAACCAGCACCAGCCGAAGCTGCCGCTCGAATGCCATTGGGATCATTGCCGACACACAAGTTGACGAGCGAAATGATCCGCGGTGCCGGCCGGTTGGCTGCTTCAGCAGCTGCGTTGATAGCCGGCGCAGTGTGTTCGGCAATCGTGCGAGGTCCGCACTGGCCAACATGGGTTCCTGCCGTCAGGCTGCCGGCGAGTTCGAGCATGTTTGGGCCAAGTGCGGCGAGCACCACCGGCACTGGTTCACACGGGATATCGAGCGTCACATGTCCAGTGATTTGGTTGCCTGTCGCCGCCGAAGGTTCACCCGCGCATAAGGGGAGCAGAACGTCGAGGTATTCGCGTGTCCGTTCAAGTGGATGATCCCACTGTTCGCCGTAGCGGTCCTCGACCACCACCTGATGTGACGGCCCAATACCAAGCGTGAAACGGCCGTCGCAGGCTTGTTGTGCGGACCGAGCGAGTTGAGCCATGGAAACAGGATGACGGCCCACGGTCGGGACGACAGAGGTACCCAGCTCGATGTTGGGTGCGTTGCCTGCAACAACGGGCAGTGCAACCAACGGGTCAACGCCGACAAGGTACGACACCCAATAACTGTCGAATCCGACCTGGGAGGCCCACGACGCGTCAGCTCGTACTTCCTCGATTGACGTGAGCGTGGTGCCTCCCGCAAACCCGAGTCGCACACCAAGATCGTTCGCTGCTCCCATAGCCGTCACGCTAGTTCAGCTGGTCGCAGGGAGTTATAGAGCGTTACCGATACGGGGTGGGGTCGAAGCCGAACGCTCCGTACCGGGCTTGCACCGCTTCGATCGTTTCGTCGCACCAATAGCTCGATCCAGGCTGGGGGAATCCCAGCACCGCTCGCTGATCAAGCGACGCCGACGCAATCAGACGTTCCATGAACTTGTCATCGCGATACATAGCCCATGACCAGCCGGTATGGAGCGTGCTGATCCACTCGCATTCGGCCCGGCGGAACGTGATGTTGTGTGCGAGTCGTCGAGTCCCAGGCACCAACGGTGTGCCCCGATGCCACACGTCGTGGCGATAGAAAACCACGGTGCCGGGGGAATAGTGCGTCCACCGTTCCCGCTCGTAGAGCGACTGTCGCCATTGAGCGCGGTGGGGTCGTTCTGCGGCGAAGTACTCCTCGGCTGCTGTTCGGTCATTGATGTAACGCAGATCATTCACGCCTGGCGTATCCACGATCGGCCATCGATAGGCCGGATCATCAGTGCCAGTTCGCGGCACCAAGGCAGTCGACCCGCCGCACTCGTCGACATTGCTGAGGTACACGATCATCTCAACCGCCTCGGGGCGGCTCCACGGCGAAGGATGTACCAGCGTGTGGTTTGGGTAGTCGACATGGATGCGCTGATCCTGATTGTCGTAGTGGCCGTCGGTGGACGCTCGGCCGTACTTGGGCCACAGATCGGACTGACTCAATCGCAGGCCTGAGACGTCGCATCCCAACAGCTGCGACACCGCACCTAACAACCGAGGGTGCAACGTCAACTGGTTGAACCCTGCGAGCTGGCTGGGAAAGTTCACTGCACTGCCGAAGTCGCGAATCGAAGCTGCTTGCTCGCTGCCCGCGGCTGGGAAGTGGGCGCTTGCTGCGGTCTGGAGTTCGTTGACGACTGAGGCGGGGAACAAGCCGTCGACCAAGGTGTACCCCTGTGTCTGCCAGCTGGCTACCTGATCGGTCGACAGCGGGGAGGGGTCGTCCGAAGAGTTCGCTGCTGTTGGGTGAATGAACGAAGGCTTCATGTCATGGTTCTCGACACTATTCGGTCGGCTC
>Ga0213869_10003598_pt1 | contig 10250 bp, 8 predicted proteins | sample PICome_10_FD_160083 | JGI IMG/M metagenome (GOLD analysis project Ga0213869, IMG submission 160083) | Coastal seawater microbial communities near Pivers Island, North Carolina, United States - PICO132 | ecosystem: Environmental > Aquatic > Marine > Coastal | place: USA: North Carolina...
CACTGATCGCGCTGAAGTTAGCATAGACTCAGAATCATTTTCTGAGTCGCCAATGTTGTCTCCTAACTCTCCGCTCATCTATTTTCACTCCTACACAAGAGCCCCACTTCTTCAACACAACGACTCTAAATGTCAAAACAATTAACCAAGTTTATGATATATAGCCCGATATTGCGATATATATGAGAGGAGTTTTAGCTATACGAATTTTCTCTCTATTTGCGGTAACTTGTTTGATTTCAGGAATTATAATGAACCTTAGTAATTCGAGTGAGGTGCAACTACAAACAGATAATTTTTTCGAAGTAGATTCCGAAATGGCTACTGAAGATATAGCACCGGTAGTAGCCCCTGAACCAAGAGACAACACGGATACAAAAATTTCTAGAGACAAATCTGTTGAATTAATTCTTTTAGGAGCAGGAGGATTTTCTTCTCTTCTCCTGGGGTCACTATTCTCTGAAATATTTAAAATTACAGTACTAGTTTCTTTATTGACTCCACTAGTTTCTAAAACTAAGAGTCGCAATGATCTTCTTACTAGAGGCCGTATACTAGGATATCTTGAGGCTAATGCAGGTATACATTTCTCTGCATTAAGAGATTCTTTGGGGCTGGCTAATGGAGTGACTGCCTATCATTTACAAGTATTAGAGAAGAATGGTAAGATAATTTCTTGGAAAGATGGGAAACTTAGGAGATATGCTATTTCAGAAATCTCCAAATCAAAATTAGAAACTATCCGTAATCCTATTATGGGTACCAGATTGGCGATACTAGAAGTTTTATCAAATTCTGGAAGAATTGGTATTTCTAGTTCTGAAATTAGTAAAAAACTTTCAATTTCTCGACAATTAATGAGTTACCATATTTCCGAATTGAGAAAGTATGACTATATTGATACTATTTCAGATTCCAGAAGACCCAAGTGGATAATCACTAATTTAGGTAACAATGCGTTAAATTCTTCAATTACTTTCGATAATTAACGTAAAAAGTTATTGAAAATGTCTTTATTGATGTTATGTAGTAATTATTTGATGCATCAATGACTCAAAAGGACATTTATATTAAGTATAGATCTAATGATAAAGTTTTGATGGATCAGGAATTGGACATACAAATTGCTGCGCTAATTTTCTTAGCTGGCACACAAAGCCTCGGCTCCGATCATGCAGACGAAGCCGTTGAAAAATCGACCGCCATAGCAAATGAAGAATCCGATGATATTAATCCGGCAACGGTAGAAGGGAATCTTAGTTTTTTATCTGTAAATCATTATTTTGTGTAATATTTGTAAAGTCAATATACCAACTTATTCATAATAGACCACTAGTTGGGTCAATTTATGCAGGGAAGACCTCAAATAACTATTTTTGTATTGTTTATCTTATTATCTTCAGGATGCCTTGGAGTAATTGATGACCTAAATGATAGTATTGATGACAGTATAATATTAATTGATGATGAATATCCACAATTAGATTTATCTGAGCGTATTTTTGGTAGTCCTCAATTAGTGAGTTACCAGCAATGTAGTGACTTACTATCTGATCTTAAGCAATCAGTATATGATGAAATGTTAGTTCAGTTAGATCAGCAATCATATTACCATTGGACCCCGAATTGGGTTGGAGACAATTTTATGTGGCGTGATGGAGATATAGCTCTAGCCGAGAGTTTAGGTGAGGATATGTCGGCTACTACTACCACTACTACGGATAATGATGATAGGACCGGTGAGTATTCAGGAACAAATAATCAAGAATCTGGAGTCGATGAAGCGGATTTCATAAAAACAGATGGTCATTATATTTACATGATTAATGGAGATAAATTACTGATTATGGAAGTTCCTGAATTTGGGGAGCTCAATCTATTATCTAATACTACAATGATAGGCTCTCCCATGCAAATGATGCTTGAAGGTAATAGGCTTGTTATTACCTCCAGTCTCAATTACTGGAACCTCCCCTCCGGTCATCCTTTACTAGATCTCATGGGGCATGAAGAAAGCTATACTTACTTTGACGGAGACGGGGAATCAAAAACAAATACTTACACTCGTTATGAGAGTCTCGTGATGTATACTATTGTTGATATTACTGATAAGTTAAATCCTGTAGTAGAAAAAGAATTACTAATCGAGGGTAATTACCATACAGCTAGACTAGTTGATGGCACAGTACGTTCAGTAACTCACTTATACACATATTTTCAAGGTATTCAATCATGGGTAAGTCTTCCTAATAACTACTATCAAATAGAAGATAGATATGAACAAATGAATATCTGGAATCAGTCCTTATTGGAAACAATAAACTCTAACAACGCTATTATTCAGTCACTTACACTTGATGATTTCATTCCACAAATGTATGAGAGTACTTCTGAAAGCGAATCTCCATACGTTAAAACGTCACTTATTTCAGATGATTGTAGTGAGTTTTCGGCGAGTCCCGAAACAACAGTTCGAGGTTTAACTACAATAATGACAATGAAAATGTTCGAAGAAGTTGTTGAGTTTGAAGTAGATCACATAACTTCTAGATGGGCACATGTTTATTCTTCTGGAAATACTCTTGTTTTAGCAGAACCAACAGCTGATTGGTGGTGGTTTTGGAGAAATAATGATTTTGAAGATACAACTAATATTCATGCATTTGATATATCGGATGGCAATACTACATCTTACATTGGTTCCGGACGTGTATCTGGTACTGTTCAAGATCAGTTTTCAATGAGCGAGTTTCAAGGCTCTATCCGAATAGCATCTACATCCGATGCGTGGGGTCGTTGGTGGCTTGAAGGAGAGATAGATGAAAATGGAGATCCAATTTTTACAGGCCCTACAAATCAGGTAACGATTCTTCAACAGTCGGAGGGCTCATTGGTGGAAGTAGGTATTGTCGAGGATATTGCACCTAATGAAACAATTTGGAGTGCGAGATTTATAGGTGATAGAGGATATTTGGTCACTTTTGAAAATGTAGATCCTCTTTGGGTACTTGATTTATCAAATCCATTAGATCCTCAAATTCTTGGAGAATTAGAAATACCTGGTGTTTCTACATACATCCATCCAGTAGATGATGATCACCTACTTACAATAGGAATAGGTCCTGGTGATGAAGGTATAGGTCTTGATTGGTCTACTACTCAAGTTTCATTATTTGATGTAAGTGATCCCTCTAATCCAGTACTTTCTGATATCGAAGTATTATCTCCTGGATATGTCGATGAAAATTGTGATGAAATCAGATCCTGTGGATGGTCCTGGTCTTGGTCAGAAGCAAGTTATGAGCACAAAGCATTCACATATTGGGGTCCGGAAGAGATGTTAGCAGTGCCCCTCTCTACATACAGGTATAATTGGGAAAATAACGGTGGATCATATACACATAATTATGAATATGTTTCAACGCTTAAAATGATAAATGTGGATGTTGAAAATGAATCATTAAGTTTACATGGTACTGCCAATCATTCTGATTTTTATAATGTAGATGAAAGTAACTCTTGGTATGGTTCTCAGAATAGTATCCGTCGCTCTATTTTCATGGGTGAATTTATTTATTCATTCTCAGCATTCGGGGCAACAGTTCACAAAGTTGATGATATGTCAGTTCAGGTTGAATTAGATTTACCTGGCCATTATTTTAATGATTATACTGTTTTGGTAGAATCTGAAGATAGTGGCGAATCTGAGGAAGAGATGCATCCTTGTAATACGGAAGATGCAGAAGCTTGCGAAGATTGATTATTCAAAAATCAGAGGTCTACCTGTACTACCTGGTGTAGAAATAATGTTTCCTCTCAATTCACCATCTCTAGTTCTTGAATGAACAACTTCTCCATCCACAATAGTATGTATTGGCCAACCAGTCAAAGAACGTCCCGCATAAGGAGTCCAACCAACTTTTGTCCATGTATCAGCGTCCTGTATTGTTCTACTATTTTCTAAGTCAACCAAAGTTAAATCCCCATCAAACCCCTCAATTAATGAACCCTTATTTTTGATTCCATAAACCTTAGCAGGACCAGCACACATCCATCTTACAACATCAGATACAGTACATTTCCCATCAATTGCATGTGTTAGCATTAAGGGAAGAGAAGTTTCAACACCAGGCATTCCTGCAGGAGCCTTTGGAAACCCAACTGATTTTGATTCCAGTGTGTGTGGAGCATGATCTGTGACGATGCAATCAATAGTGCCATCTTTGAGGCGTTCCCATAGTTTTTCTTTATCATCTGAATAACGAATTGGTGGATTCATTAGTGCTCGAACACCTAATTCTTCGACATCATCTTGATCGAATGTAAGATGTTGTCCACAGACTTCTGTAGTTATTAAATCTCCTTTATTCGAGGCTAACCAGTCCGCCTCGGCTCCACTTGTTAAGTGAACAATATGCAAACGATGGGAGTAATCTTTCGCTAAAGATGAAGCACGTTTCGTTGCTAAAAGAGCGCACTCGACATCTCGATATTCTGCATGAGCTGCAATGTCTGTTCGATTTTTAAATTCTGGAAATCTTGATTGTAAACGATTTTCATCTTCTGCATGTGTTGCAATAATCCCTCCTGTATTTGCAAAAATATTTTCAAGATGTTTTTGCTCATGCACAAGTAAATCTCCTGTGCTACTACCCATGAAAATCTTAATTCCACAGACACCATCCATCCCTTCTATACTCTGTAAATCAGCGAGATTGTTTGTCGTAGCTCCAATAAAGAAACCATGGTGTGTAACTGCTTTTTGAGCCGCGGAAGCAATCTTTGCTTCCAGAGATACACGACTTGTTGCATTGGGGAGTGTATTTGGCATATCAAGAAATGATGTAATTCCACCCGCAGCAGCGGCTCTACTGCCGCTCTCTAAGTCTTCTTTCTCTGGATGTCCAGGATCTCTAAAGTGAACATGAGGGTCAATGGCACCAGGCAATAAGTATAATCCTGTACCATCAATTACAAATTCTCCAATATCTGGTTCTAGCCCACCTTGAGGTGCAATAGTTTTGATTAAACCATCAGCAACACGAAGATCACCTTCAACAATTCTATTGGGAAGAACCATGTTCGCATTTTGTATTAGTAATCCATTTCTCATAGCGTTCTCAGTATTGCGGGTCAACTGGCACCACATGACTGTTATCATACGTTAATGTGGAAAAATCTTTCTAGACGTCTTAAAATAAGTAAGGCTGTAGGGTTGTCTATCGAGTTGGAGTAGTCAGGTTATCTCGTCGGGCTCATAACCCGGAGACCGGTGGTTCAAATCCACCACTCGATACCAAAACGAAATCTAAACTAAAAGTGAAAAAAAGGTCAACTAAGAGCATGTTCTTCTTTTTTTCACTTTCAATTATAATTCGGGGCCTTTTATTTATTCATATACTTTCTAATACCCCGGAGTATCATAAAAGGGTGATTAGATGGCAAAGAAAACTGCGAGTGAAAATATAGATGAAGATGAAATAACAATTGACATAGATGAACCAGAGATGACAATAGAAGATCTCCCTGGTGTAGGTCCTGCTACAGCAGAAAAACTCAGAGAAGCTGGATTTGAAGAACTACTTGCTATAGCAGTAATGAGTCCAATGGAATTGGCCGAACAAGCAGAATTAGGCGAAGCGGTATCATCAAAGATAATTCAGGCTGCAAAAAAATTGGCTAATATTGGTGGATTTATCAGTGGTAATGCGTTGCTTGAAAGACGCCAAACTGTTCAAAAGTTAACCTCAGGCACCGCTTCAATTGATGAATTACTAGGTGGTGGTTTTGAAACTCAATCAATTTGTGAAGTATTCGGAGAGTTTGGAAGTGGTAAGACTCAGATTGGTCATCAATTAGCTGTTAATACAATCCTCCCATTGTCTAAAGGTGGACTAAATGGTGAAGTATTTTATATTGATACTGAAGACACTTTCCGTCCAGAAAGAATAGCACAAATGGCTGAAGCAGTAGGAATGGCTCCACAAGACGCCTTAGATAGAATTCACGTAGCTAGAGCGTACAACTCAGCTCATCAGATGTTACTTGTAGATGAGATAAAAAGAATGTCTAAATCAATAGATGTTAAGTTAGTCATTGTAGATTCTTTAACAAGTCATTTCCGGGCAGAGTATGTTGGCAGAGGAATGTTAGCTCCTAGGCAACAAAAATTAAATCGTCATTTGAAAGAATTAAAACAACTTTCAGATGTCCAAAATGCTTTGATACTAGTCACAAATCAAGTTATGTCTAATCCTGCAGCATTATGGGGAGATCCAACGAAAGCAATAGGCGGACATATAGTTGGTCACGCTAGTACATTCCGACTTTATTTAAGGAAATCAAAGGGTGGCAGACGTATTGCACGTCTTATTGACAGCCCTAACCTTCCTGAAGGTGAAGCGGTCTTTACCGTGACAGCCGAGGGTCTGACTGATTAATCATCAGAACCCGGCTTGTCCGACTAATTTTTAATTTCAGACATAGCAATTTCTACTTCACCAATTAGTGAGTTTAGATGCTCTGCATCGAAGCCTAACTCTAGTTCTGCTGCTGCAAACAAATCAGGTAATGTTTTTGTATTTCCTAATTCCATGGCATTAGAATAATCTTTTAGTGCCTTTTTTGGATTTTTTCGATGAGTTTGCCATAATTGTAATGCTCCTAACTGTGCTATGCCATACTCTACATAATAAAATGGAACTCCAAATAGATGTCCTTGTTGTTGCCAAGAAAGTTCTCTAAAATCTTCATTACCCTCCCAATCCATAACCGAACCAAATCTTTCTCTCAGAGAAATCCATTGTAATTTTCTTTCTTCTCTAGTATGTTCTGGATTTGCATAGATCCAATGCTGGAAAGCATCAATAGTTGCTATCCAAGGTAACAAGAAAATAACTCCTTCTAGATGACTAATTTTCGCTCTATCAGCATCTTCCTGTTCCTCATAAAAGATACTCCAACCAGGTTGTGTTAGTAGTTCCATCGACATTGATGCAACTTCGGCAAATTCAATTGGATAATCTCTTTCATCAATTAACTCTAAATGACCACAATATAGAGAGTGGAAAGCATGTCCAGATTCGTGAATCATTGTTTCTAAATCTCCTTGCAAACCAGCTGCATTCATGAATATGAATGGAATTCTACTTTTTTCTAGATAGTATTGATACCCTCCAGGCGCCTTGCCTTTTCTTGTTTCTAAATCTAGAGTATCCATTTCTACTAATTTATCAAATTTAGCTCCTAAGTCATTAGACATATTATGGAATAATTGAGACAGTTTAGTAACCATCTCATCTACTGTTTCAAATGGCCTCAATGGTAGTTTCCCTGCAATATCAGGTCCGCTTCCAGATTTTTCATTTACATCCCAGGGGGATAATTTATTCAATCCGAAAGAGGATTTTCTTTCTGAGTTAATTTTCTTAACAATAGGCATACAAATTTCTTCTATTGATTTATGGAATATGAGACAATCTTCGACAGAGTAATCAAATCGATGCATCGCCCTAAACATATAGTCCGTATATGATTTAAAACCCGCATTTAACGCTATTTGATGACGAATTTTTATTAATTCATCAAAAATTTCAGATAATTCTTCTGAATTTTCCATCCATCTATTGACCATAGATTTCCAAGCTTCCTTTCTCTGAGTTCTATCATTTGATTCTAAAAAACCTCTCATTTCAGGAAATGTTCTTTCTTTCCCTTCAAACTCTACAGTCATAGCTCCAGTAATTCCTTGTGCTTTAGTGACTAATTTTGTTTGTTCCACTCCTAGAGGTATATTTTCTACTCTAAATATCTCTATATCTGATTCTATTCCTCTAATCATTAAATTATATCTTTCAGGTAAGTCTTCTAATGACGAATGATCTATAATTCTCCGATTTAATTTATCTGAAAACTCTGATAATTTTGGTCGAACATTTTCTACAAAATTTAGAAATTCATCCTTTTTTTCACTATTTTCCGTATCACAAGTCATTCCAATATAAAGCAAAGCACCGGTTTCTGATATGTGTTCTGCTAGATTAGATGAGTCAGAAATAAGAGTTTCAATACATTTAGAGCAGGTTAATTTTCTTTCTAACAAATCATTGACATAAGGTTCAATATTTTCCCATGCAGAGGCATCAAAATCTTCTGATACGAATTTCACTTATTTTCATCTCCTATTGATTGACTTTGGACCAACAGGTAGATGATACTCATCTTTAGAGTATTTAGCAAGTTTCCATACTGTTACGGCATGTCTTACTTTCTCTCTTATCGCATCTAATTCAGGATGATCTGGATTTTCATGCTGAATCCAACATGCTGTACAAAATCTTTTACCACTATAATCTAGATAATTTCCAGGGGTACATTCTATTTCACAGTGTGAACATTTCCTGTAACCAAAGTATTTCGCCATATTATCCCTATCCTTTGCTCATGGCTATTGCATATCAGTTTGCCCCTCTAGATATTTCTTCTTTCACTATATTTTTGAAGAAACTAGATGTAGAATGAAGCATTCTTCTAGAGATTTAGTTGAATTAATCTCCTTAGCATAACCTATTCTTTTCAATCCTTCAAAACTAGGTACTGGTCTTTGAGTCAATAGTTTCCCATTCATTCTCTCAATTAATATATTAGCATCATTATCAAAATTATTATATGATTCTCGATTCATAAATACTTCATTTAATTCATTTCCTATTTCTGATTCTGGTAATCTTATAATCCAAGCTAATTTATCCCCATTACGTATTCCAGCATTATTAAACGCAATTTTCACTTGATGAGTTCCCGCTATTAATCTAATAAATTCTGCATCCATACTTTTAGCAATCATCTTTTTCATTTTTTTATTTCTTTGCATTGAGTACCAAGCAGTCCATAAATGCTTTTCACTTGCTGCTACATCAAATGCTAAAATTAACCAACAATTATCATTTTTATATTGATTAAATACTTTCAATATCTCATTTGTATCTTTTATTTGATTATTAAATTCCATCCCCCATGCGGGAAACCAAGGCATCTGGTCGTGCATTGCCATATGCTCCGATAGGCTCTAATTCAAGAAGGATGATGGTCATTTTATACGTTTAGAAACCTGTGATGCATTATTTACAGTATTATCTACAAGCTTCATGCTCCAACCTCTTAATTCGGAAAGTTTAATTTTATCATTTTCAGTCATAGATGCCACATCTTTAACATTTGATACTCCTAGGAGATTTACCATTTCTCTGGCTCTAACTCTCCCAACTCCTCTAAGTGTGATCAGAGCCAGTAAATCTGATTTACAACCATATCTGACTCTTCTATGAATTTCATCTATTGCTTCATATAATACTCGATGAGAATTAATATCCATATTTTTCAATTCTCGATCCTCCATCAGAATAGTTCGTGTTGAATATAGAAGCCATTCAGCTAAATCAACTCTACTTCTTAGATCTCCTGGTTGAACATTCCATTCATCTTCTAAATCACTTATACTTAGTTCTTCAATCCAAGATTGTAAAACTAAAACAGCCTTCATTCTTCTTTCGTCATCTAGATCAACACTATTCGTTAATAATTCTCTTTCATGCCCGAATAATGCATCTTGAATTTTACTTATGTCTTTCTTTTGAGGCCATAGTGCTATGAAATCTGGAGTGCATGTAACTAAATGTAGTAAACTAAATGGTGATATCTGCCTATGTTCATCCAGTCCAGTTAAAACTCTCATTGCATTATTTAATCCATCTTTTATTATTTTACCAGAAATTGGATTAAGGTATAATCTAGAAACTCTCAGACCCAATGGTGTTGCTGAATAAACCATAGCTTGTGAATCAGGCTCTTCTATCTCCTCAACTTCATACTTACTAGCTTTCTTAAATCCAAATATTGCGGGTCCTTTTCTTGGAGTACTTTCTGTTAAATATACTTCATCATTAGTATGAATCTCAACGCCATCAATCTCCGATGCAGAGTCCGCCCATGATGGTAAATAGTCATTCCAGTCTTCTTTAGAGGATTTAGTGGTCTTCTCTGATAGGATTCTTTTTCGAACTTCTTCAGATTCGCCTTCTTTTATTACCATGCCATTTTCAACAAGCCATTTAATCACTCTATCAATTTGATTTTCTAGAGATTCTGGTTGCATATGGGTTGAAAGAAAAGTCTTACTGAAAAACCTCCCTAATGAATTTCTATCATTCATGTCACTAGTAGCAATTAATGAAAGAATATGCGTTAATAAT
>Ga0213869_10003604_pt1 | contig 10241 bp, 8 predicted proteins | sample PICome_10_FD_160083 | JGI IMG/M metagenome (GOLD analysis project Ga0213869, IMG submission 160083) | Coastal seawater microbial communities near Pivers Island, North Carolina, United States - PICO132 | ecosystem: Environmental > Aquatic > Marine > Coastal | place: USA: North Carolina...
AGGTATAAAAAAAAGGGTGGTAGTTGAAACTTTTTGCTGCGCCCAACCAAAATATTATTTATTTCAAAGCTCCAACCACCATAGTAAGTTGGATGTAGCTTAAATTTCGCTGTTGCAGCTTAATTGGGTGAAAACTACATCCTACTTTTTTAACTGAGTTACTTACCTTGGAGAGGTTTTTTCTGGGGAGAAATTATATGTCTCTCAGTTACATTCAATATCAAGTTGGCGACCTTGGAGAGGTTTATTTCTGGGGAGAATTAAATGCCTCTTGATATTGATGACAATTATATATAGATATAAATAATTTGTATAGTACTAAAATGAAAAAAGAATCTAATTCTTTTTACGCCACATAATCCGCTTAACATATTGTGCTAAACAGTATTCAAAGTCTTCCTTGGTTTGGATAAGATTCTTTGTGAAAATAAAGTTGACATACCGAAGGGAAGTTCCAGATTAAACCCTTACAAAAAATTCTAATTGAGCTTCTTGTAAGGGTTATTTTTTTAGAAGGAGATGGTTAATCCAACTCCACTGGCATCACCACTTTTACTCGCTTGAAGTTTGAAGAGTGTTCCATTCTTAAACTCACCTCCGTAACCCAATCCAAAAGCAGTTTCATTTTCATCATTATAAGAACCTCGCCCTACTCCGATTGAGAAACCGTCTTGAGCTAAATTAAACTGACTCATAGCAACAGCAGAAGCAATCCCTGAACTGTAATCTGACTTCATATAATTCATTTGAGAATTTGTTGAAGCTTTGTAAGCACTCAAATCAGAACCTAAAGCAGCAACAGCTGTTGTGTTACTTGCAATGGAATCCGTATACGTAGCAATCTCAGCAGTATTAGCAGCAATATTTGTAACGTTGGTAGCTATAGAAGTCTTATTAGTAGCTATGCTCGTTTTATTGGTAGCTATATCTGTTGTATTAGTAGCTATGCTCGTTTTGTTAGTAGCTATATCTGTTGTATTCGTAGCTATGCTAGTTGTATTAGTAGCTATGCTAGTTGTATTAGTAGCTATGCTAGTTGTATTAGTAGCTATATTTGTAGCATTAGAACTCAGAGAACCTGCAACACTCACGCCATCAATTAATAAATCAGTACCTTTTTTAATATTGATGTTAATCATGTCATCGTTAGCATCGGTAGCATAGAGTTGCTGCACACCATTTTCTTCAACAGTCACTAAGGAGTTTTCTCCAATATGAACACTGCCATCTGATTCTTTGCTAATAAGGGTGTCCCCATCAGAACCAACAATATCATTAGAACCAATGACAGTAGTGGCAGAACCATCTTCTGAATCTGTTCCATTCGCTATAATTGTTGTTCCAGAAGACGCTACGAGTTCATCAGACCCAATCACAGAACTCTTATCTCCTGAACTATCAGTTTCATTTTTTATTATTTCATCAAGTTGTAAAACGCTCTGAAAAGTCTTCTGATATCCGTCTTTATAACCTTCCTTTACCCCTGTTTTGACTGTGTTGGTGACTGGATCGTAAACGACGAAACCTTTTTCAGCCTCAGTAACTCCAGATCCTGAATCCCATAAGTAAAGTTTTCCAGTTTTTTGATCTGCAAAAGAACTTCCGGGCGACCATCCTCCAGAAGGAAATTCAAATTGAAGTAATAAGGTTTCTGTGCCATCCGGATTAGCTAACCAAACTTCATTCTTTTCATCAGTTCCATTAAATTTGATGCCGTAGGTGTTCAAATCTTCACTGTAAATGTTTATGGACATTACAAAGAATATTATCATTAATAGTTTTTTCATTTTTTTCTCCAATTAATTACATTCAACATATTGAAAACTAGACAATCTGTCTATGAGTAGTTTTATAAAATTTTTTCCTTAGTTTGGATAAACTACTTTTCAATAGAGCTAGATGGACCTAAAAGAAAGGAAAGAATTTTGCTAACTTATAGGGGTTAATTGTCTGAATCTCAATCTCACAAAGATGTTATTATTATTTTTCAATCTAAGGAGATCTTATGAAATATTTTTTAAGCACTATTCTGCTACTTACTTCTTTATATGCCCTATCAGGACATCATGCCTCTAACGAAGGATTAATGCCTGTTGCAAAACCAGGTCAAATTATCGTCACCTATAAAGGTGAATGCCCAGCAGACAAAATTGATGAATCTATCGAAATAGTTAAACAGACAATTGCCTATGAAAGAAAGAATAGCCCCGTGTCGTATTCTTCTTCGCCAGGTACTTGGTCAGATGGAACAGTTGGCGCCGTAGACTTACATGATTCTGAAGAGGCTATGAATAAAGCATTTGAATGGCAGGCAAATGATAAAAAATGGTCTGACTTATATGATCAAGTCGCTGCAACTTGTGGAATTACTGTAGAAGATTTTGAAGTGGTAAGCCTTACTGCAAGATAGTTACGGAAACCCTTATTTTTTTTCTAAATCATTGTAAAGATCTGGCAAAATTTTAGATAAATGGTTCATTTCTTCATAGCAATGAATTAATAAATCCTTGGCTATCTTATCGTTCAGTAAGATGGCCTTAACGAGCTTATATTTTGTAAAAAACTTAATCAGGTAATCTTTTAAAGGATTTAAATGACTGGGGTGCATGCCCAACCAAAAGTAACTATACATAGTAGATCCTTGTTCATTGACTACAACATGATGTAGTAAATTGCCTCCATGTATACCTGAATCCATGTTTCGGACACCTGCACAAATGGCCGTAGAGTTTTCGTTTATTTCACTAAAACCATAGGAACTTGGTTCAACAAAAGAAATACATAATGAATGTAGTTTTTTTCCAATGTACTCATCTACATAAGAATCTATGCCAATATACTTATCTTTATTAGATAATTTATGAGAAATATCTTCATCTATATGCGAAGAGATATGATCTTTAGGATGCCATAACTTGTATCTTTCTGTAGAGGTTGTAAACCAACCAAACCACCAATCAATCATTGCAGGAGTGACTCCATTCATTTGAGTTGTGCACTTTATAAAATAAGAATTTTCTTTATTTTTATAAATACCATCTTCGAGCTCTTGATTAGAAATTTCTCCCGACACTATGCAGTCGTTGAATTCAAATTCAATTGTTTCCTTTTCTAAAATGCGTTCTGCAGAATGAGGTAAATGTCCAAGTGGTATTTGATATTTTGAAAGGTCCATAATTTTTAAAACTAAGATCTTTTTTTACGATTCTGAATATGTATTGCTTTATTGTTCATGGCTAAAGTTGCCTCATGTAGCGCTTCTGAAACAGTTGGATGACTAAATACTGTGGTGCTAAACTTTTCTGAAGTTATATCATTATCCATAGCAACTAAACCTTGCTGAAGTATCTCTGATGCTGATGGTCCAAATACTTGAATGCCTAGTATCCTATCGGTATGAGTATCTGCAGTTATATTGACAGATCCTACTGTCTCCCCTGCTGCCAAGGCTCTTCCACTTGCAAGGAAGGGAAATGATCCTGACTTAAAATCTACGTTAAGTTCTTTTAATTCCCTCTCGCTCTGACCGACCCAAGCTATCTCAGGATGAGTATATATAACATTAGGTACGTGATCGTAATTTAGTTCCGTATTCAATCCGTGTATTCTTTCAACAACCATTATTGCCTCTTCAGAAGCTTTATGAGCAAGCATCGGACCCCTCACCACGTCTCCTATAGCCCATATGCTCTTTACAGGAGTCTGGCAGTAATTATCCACTTCAATAAAACCTTTTTCATTCAGAGGGATAAGATCTTCTTCAAATAAATCTTTGGTGTTGGGTTTTCTGCCTACCGCTAGAATAATTTTTTCAACATCAAGACTCCTCGCTTCGTCTTTATCATTAAAATTTATGTTTAATCCTGTATCGGTCTCCTTGACATCAAGGATTTCACAACCAAGCCTTATATCCAAACCTTGGCTAACGAACTCCCTCAATACTTGTCTTGAAATTCTTGGATCAAGCATAGGTAAGAATTCATGCTGTGCCTCGATCACTGTTACTTTAGAACCTAATCTGGACCATACACTTCCTAGCTCTAAGCCTATAACTCCTGCACCAATAACCACAAGATTTCTTGGGACATTTTTCAGTGTCAATGCTCCTTCACTATCTAGAATATGATCACCAATCTTTATATCTGGAAGATCGGAAGGACGAGACCCTGTTGAGATAATAATATTTTTTGTTGTAAGGACTTCAATTTTATCTTTTGTTGCAACTTCGACAGACTCACTACTTAATATTTTTGCGCTTCCTTCTATTAATTCAATTTTATTAGATTTTAATAAGGCTTCTACGCCATTTGTGAGCTGACTGACTACTCTCTCTTTTCTTGACATCATTTTTTCAAGGTCAAACTTTACATCTTTGGCTTCGATACCATGTTCATCATATTCATTAAGCAGCTGATGGTATTTCAGTGACGAATCAAGTAGTGATTTTGAGGGGATGCAGCCTATGTTCAGACATGTTCCTCCAACAGAGGATTTTTCAATACAAGCGACTTTCATGCCTAATTGTGCAGCTCTTATAGCTGCCACGTAACCAGCAGGTCCAGTTCCTATAATTAAAATATCGTACATATTCTTCTGTCTGCAATCATATCATTTCTAAATGTGATACTTCACTTGAAGATATAAATTTAAAAGAGATATCAGTAATTTTCTTAAAGGTAAGTTTCAACTAATTAAGCTACCCATAAAATAAAGGGCCCTATTGGGCCCTTTAATGAGGTTGGTCTTAATAAGAGTTAATCTCTAGTAACAACGACCTCTTCTGCTTGATCAGCATATTTAGAATATTCTTCTCTTGCAATCACTCTTCTATGAACTTCGTCAGGACCATCTGCCAATCTTAAAGTTCTCATATGAGCGTACATACTAGCTAGAGGGAAGTCTTGACTGACTCCACCACCACCGTGCATTTGAATAGCTCTATCAATTAATCTACATGCCACAATTGGTACATGTACCTTTATTTGAGCAATTTCACTTCTGGCTACTTTATTTCCAACTGTATCCATCATATGAGCTGCGTTGAGAGTTAAAAGCCTAGACGTTTCTATATCTATTCTGCTTTCTGCAACATAGTCATAGTTTGCACCTAGGGTAGATAGTTTCTTACCAAAAGCCACTCTATCTTCAGAACGTTTAATCATTAGCTCTAACCCTTTTTCCATAACGCCTATTGTTCTCATGCAATGGTGAATCCTACCCGGCCCTAAACGACCTTGAGATATTTCAAATCCTCTGCCTTCACCTAAAAGTAAGTTTTCTTTAGGCACTCTTACATCTTTAAAGGACACTCTACCGTGCCCATGGGGCGCGTCGTCATAACCAAACACATGCATCATCTTCTCAATCTTTATGCCTGGAGTATCCATTGGCACAATAATCTGTGATTGTCTTTGATGTCTAGGATTGTCAGGATTAGTCATACACATAAATATCAGTACTTTACATCTAGGATCTCCTGCCCCTGATGTCCACCACTTTTCACCATTAATAACGTACTCGTCTCCATCAAGAACAGCACTTGAGCAAATATTGGTTGCATCAGAAGATGCTACTGCAGGTTCTGTCATTGCAAATGCGGATCTTATTTCTCCATTAAGCAATGGTTTCAGCCATCTTTCTTGTTGCTCTTCATTGGCATATTGGGCCAAAACTTCCATATTCCCTGTATCTGGAGCTGAACAATTAAAAATTTCTGAAGCAATTCCCGATCTACCCATGATTTCTGCAAGAGGAGCATAGTCAAGATTGCTCATACTTTCTCCCATTGGATTTTCAGGCAGGAACAGGTTCCAAAGACCTTCGGACTTAGCTATTTCTTTTTTATCTTCAATAATTTGAGGAATTTGCCATCTATCACCTTGTTGAGTAAATTCTTCCATCTGTTGGGCATATATTGCTTCTGCTGGATAAACGTGATCATCCAAAAACTTTGAAATCCTTAGCTGTAAATCTTTTGATCTATCTGAAAACTGAAAGCTCATTTTTTTCTCCTTATAATTTCTATAAATACCTAAATAGGGTATTATAAATATCAGTGATATCTTTTAATTACTATTTAATCAATAATAGAGGCATACCACCTCTTAGTCTACAAACATATTGTCTTTCGTCTGAAATTTAAAAAATCTATAAGTTATGAACCTAAAAGAAACAGATCTGAACCTATTTATTGCTTTTGATGTAATCTACACCGAAAAAAATCTAACTAAAGCTGGACAAGTCTTAGGGATCACACAACCCGCGGTGAGCAATGCCTTATCTAGGCTGCGAGAGCTTTTTGATGACGAGTTATTCACGAGAACTTCAAAAGGAATGATTCCTACTCCTGTTGCCAACCAGATAATTTCAGACGTAAGAAATGCATTATCTTTAATGCAAAATACAATTTCTGAATCAGAGAAATTCGATCCATTCACAGCAGAAATGACCTTTAGAATATCTATTGGAGATAGTTCGGAATATAGACTATTGCCACTTCTCATTAAGCAATTAGCTGACGTAGCACCAAAAATGAAAGTAGAAACATACCTCACGCCAAGAAAAGAAGCTCCTAGGGAACTATCTTCTGGGGTGATAGATTTTAGTATCGACCCGCCCGTACATAGTGATCCTCATCTGAGACATGAAAAGATTTATGAAGAGGACTATGTAATGATCGTTAGAAAAAATCATCCTATTCTTGATAAAAGTGAAATAACTATTGAAGACTATTTAGATCTTGCTCATATACACATATCCAATAGAAAAACAGGACTGGGTCATGTAGATATGACTTTATATAAGCTTGGACTAGCCAGAAATATTTCATTAAGGGCGCAAAACTTCTTAGTCGCACCTCATGTTGTAGAACAATCTGATTTAGCCATCACAACCACAAAAGGTTTTGCTGTTGATAGAGATTTAGCCTGGAGAAAATTACCCTTTGATGTTGATCCACTAGTGCTGCATCTTTATTGGCATGAATCAAAAGAAACCGATCCTTCATCTATATGGATGAAAGATCTAATGTTAAAAACCTACGGGAAACTTCAAAAGGTCACCTAAGAAGTTGGTGCGGATGAGAGGACTCGAACCTCCACACCTTACGGCACCAGAACCTAAATCTGGCGTGTCTACCAATTCCACCACATCCGCGAGAGCGATTATTATAGGCATTCAAAGCTACAATGTAACCTATTCGTTTGGTGAATCAGCAATTATTATTTCTAATTCATTGAGTTTCTCTTTAATGGCGATCAAGGACTGATTAACTTGCAGTCTATAAGCATTAAATGAATCAAGACTTTCTTCAATTTCACTTATCTTTGCTAATTTAGTGCTGTTGGTCGAATCATTATTCAAGCCATCCATGGCTAAATTTACCTGTTCCTGAATATTAGCAATCTTGGCAAGCTCAAGACCCAAGGCTCTTTGCTTAGCAGTCAAAGCTTTATCCTTTTTGGTCATCTCTTCTAATTGAGAGATCAATGCTTCAACTGAATTAAGGTTCTTTGATATATCCTTTCTATTCTTTTTATTACTAAGATCCCAAAGCTTTCTAACCTCTTTGTTTATGAATTTTAAATCAGAGTCTATGTTTTGAGATAAATCTGCGAAGGTTTTTTCAGAGATTAAAATACTTTCTTCCAAAGAACTAATTCGCTCAACAAAGTTTAGACCGGCCTGCTGTTGGTTTCCTGAAGTATTGAAAAACCAAAAGGACAATATGATTAAACCAATAAGATTAGTTAAGGCTAGCATTGAAGAAAATAAGATGCCTCCACCTTTTGTTCTTCTTTTGCCTTGGTTAGATGTTGGTTCAGGCCTAACAGGTTTTATATCCTTATTTTGGTCTCTTAAATTTTCATTCATAGTTTTTATTTTGCTCTTTCATTCTATGGGATCGTATATACAATAGATTCCAAAATTAAGTTTAACAATTAATCTAAAATAGGATTAGATTTAAATAGAGGAATATTATGAATTTTGAATTTTCTGCAGATCAAATGCAATTGAAAGATATTGCAAGAAAATTCCTAGAAAAAGAAGAATCTGTTAAAAGAGCTAGGAATGTACTCGAAGGTGAAGCATCTTATGATGAAGATCTATGGTCTAAAATCATTGAAATGGGTTTCACAGCAACATCTATACCTGAAGAGTATGGAGGTTTAGGATTAGGCTACTTAGAGCTATGCGTGATAGCTGAAGAATTAGGAAGAAGTCTTGCACCGACCCCTTTCTCTTCAAGTGTCTATCTCGCCTCAGAAGCTGTTATAAATTTCGGCGATGATTCTACAAAACAAGTTTATTTACCTGCTTTGGCTGCCGGTGAAAAAATTGGAGCTTTTGCTCATACTGAATCTAACACCTCGCCTACTGAATCCAATATAGAGTGTTCCTTCTCTGATGGATCTTTATCTGGAACTAAAATCGCGGTAGTTGACGGTGATATAGCTGGTTTTTATATAGTAACTGCGAAAAATGATTCAAGTGTAGGCCTGTACCTAGTAGATGCTAGCTCAGACGGAGTTAGTATAACTGCTCAACCTACTTTAGACCCTTCACGATCTCATGCTGCTGTAACTTTTAACCAAGCTAAGGCAACTGAACTTAAATCTGACTGGTCAGATGTGCTCAATCTCTTAGATAGAGCAGCAGTTCTATTTTCATTCGAGCAACTAGGTGGCGCAGAAGCCTGTATGGATATGGCCAAAGAATATGCAATGGGAAGATATGCTTTTGGTAGATCTATTGCATCTTTTCAGGCGATCAAACATAAGTTAGCAGATATGTTTATAGCTGTAGAGCTTGCAAGATCAAATTGTTACTATGGTGCTTGGGCACTTAGTACTGATGCACCTGAATTACCTACTGCTGCAGCGACATGCAGAGTTAGTGCCAGCCAGGCGTATCATGAATGTTCAAAAGAAAATATTCAAACTCATGGAGGTATGGGTTTTACTTGGGAATTTGATTGTCATCTCTACTACAGAAGATGTCGTCAACTGGCTGCTAATATTGGCAGTCAAGCAATTTGGAAAGATAAACTAATAAGCTCTTTAGAAAGAGCTAATCAAATATAGGAGAACTGATATGGATTTTAACGATACTCCCGAAGAAGCTAATTTTAGAAAAGAAGCTTTCGAGTGGCTTAGAGATAATGCTGAATTAAAAGAAGGCCCAAAAGATGGCTGGAGAGCTGCTTCGGAAGAAGAAGGCTTAAAACAAGTTAAAGTTTGGCAAAAGAAGCTTCATGATGGAGGCTGGGCTTGTTTACATTGGCCTAAAATGTTTGGTGGCAGAGAATCAACTCCTATTGAACGTGTAATTTGGGGACAAGAAGTTTCTAAATTTAAAGTTCCAGGTGGCTATTTAGAAATAGGTCAAGGAATGGCTGGACCGGTCATGATGATGTATGCAACTGAAGAGCAAAAAGAAAGATACTTACCTCCGATGTCAACTGGTGAAGAAATATGGTGTCAACTTTTTAGTGAGCCAGCTGCAGGATCTGATGTTGCAGGAATTAAAACAAAAGCCGAACTGGATGGAGATACATGGACAGTTAATGGTCAAAAGGTTTGGACATCTGGAGCACATTTCAGTGACTATGGGATTTTAGTTACTCGTAGTGACCCATCAGCGCCTAAACACAAAGGTTTAACTTTCTTTTTTGTTGATATGAAATCTCCTGGAATTGAAGTAAAACCAATTAAACAAATATCTGGAGGAGCAAATTTCAATGAAGTTTACTTCACAGATGTCAAAATACCAGACAGTCAAAGATTAGGAGCTGTAGGAGATGGCTGGAAAGTATCTCTAACAACACTAATGAACGAAAGACTTGCGGTAGGCGATGCATCTGGACCAGACTTTCAAGAAGCTTTTTCTCTTGCAAGAGGACAAGACTTAAACGGAAAGCTGGCAATAGAAAATGACGCTGTTAGAGACAAATTAGCAGATTGGTACTGCCAACAAAGTGGCTTAAAGTTTGCCAAGTATAGAAATATCTCGGCTCTTTCCAGGGGTGAAACTCCAGGACCTCAATCTTCTATTACCAAGATTGTGAGTGCAAATAAGCTTCAAGAAATTGCTAACTTCGGTCTTGATATGCTTGATTCTGCAGGAATTCTTAGAACTGATGAAGAGGGAGCAGAACAGTCTATGTACCAATATGGATTCTACGGATCAGCCGGTCTTAGGATTGCGGGTGGTACTGATGAGATTCTTAAAAATATTATTTC
>Ga0213869_10003606_pt1 | contig 10240 bp, 12 predicted proteins | sample PICome_10_FD_160083 | JGI IMG/M metagenome (GOLD analysis project Ga0213869, IMG submission 160083) | Coastal seawater microbial communities near Pivers Island, North Carolina, United States - PICO132 | ecosystem: Environmental > Aquatic > Marine > Coastal | place: USA: North Carolina...
AGAGGTATCCCACTTCCTTTTGAAAGTAAAGCGTATACAAACAGTGGTGAGATAAGTGCGACATAGCCAATACCATTTAAGCTAGACAAAGAAATCACTGCTACCCCTACCCATAGTGTAATTTCACCAAAATAATTAGGGTGTCGACTTCTACTCCACAGACCATTCGAGATAAATTTTCCTTTATTGTTTAGATCTTTACGAAAAGTTCTTTTTTGAGCATCTGAGATAACTTCTATTGTGAATCCAAAAATCCAGATAATTAAACCAAATAAAGAAACTGTAGTGAGAGTGTTTTCCTCTTCGGATATCATTGCAACGTAAACAGCAATACAAGTGAACGAAACCCACATTGCTTGTCCTGTCCAATATTGCAGAAAATGTAAAAATGACTGTTTAGGCTTAGTGAAACGGTTATCTTTACCATCTTCAAGTATTCTTCTAAAAAGAAATAGTCCTAATCTCAAGGACCAAATTAATACAAGGGCAAGAAGAACAGTATCAGTCTGTGTTTTAACTGGAAGTGAGTAGTAGACAATTAATGTTGAAGTTGAATAAGTTAAACTTCCTATAAAATCATAATACTTTTCAGTTTGATAGATGAAGGCAAATATGAAAGCAACAATCTGTACTAACCAGATATAAAATAAGATGAATTGAAGAATATTAATATCTAATATTTTCAAGTTTGTATCAGGAGTAATTAGAGATAGAAAGCCAATTATTACTGTAAAGACAATGATGAGCCGTAAGTGACCAATGTTTTTTGATGTCATGTGTGAAGTCTATGTTGAGGAATAATTTACTTATAAAAGAAAAAAGGGAATTCCCATCCTGGAGAAACCCCTCTTTTCTAAATGACCACTGTAAATTCCTTTATACATACTTATTTGAGTTGAATACTGCCCAAATAAACGGTCAACTTAACTATAAAACAACTAATTTCTTAAATAGCTCATTGTTTTAATAGTTGTTTAAGAAACTATAAAAGGCTAAAGAAATAAAAAAGGACCAGATTAATTTCTCCAGTCTTTTTGTAATCCAAATGTGGTTGTACCTGAAATAAATAGGAGTAAGTTTCTTAAGGAATAGTTTCATATTTTGTGGGAGATACAAGATTTGAACTTGTGACATCTACCTTGTCGAGGTAGCGCTCTGCCAGACTGAGCTAATCTCCCTTTTCACAAATATAGCAACAATAATATATTAAGTAAATGCTAACGTTCGACAGTATAGATACGCTTACCAAATCTCAATAGAAATCTTTCTGCAAGTTCAATTAAAAGGTTGAGAATCCACAACCCTACATACAGAGAAATAAAAATATTAAGATATAGCCCAACAAAGTAAACGATGACTAGATAGATAGCAATCCAAGAGATTGTAAATTTAAATGAATATATAGGTGATTGTGAATTCATTAAAAAGGTACCTCTGTGTATTCATTTATTAATGAAGAGTTTTTATTTTTTGGATTATTAACAGATTTATTAACTCTGTGGAATTTGATTGGTATTTCACTTTGATTAGAAATGTCTTCATAAAGTAAATTCTCATCAGTTTGAGACATCCACATAGATTGTTTGCTTGAATCTAGAATAAGTGGTGTTCTGTGGTGTATAGAAGAAAGATCACCATAAGCCTCTTTAGTAATAATTGAAAACTCTATATTTCCATTAGATCTTAACCAATACAAACCAGCAGCTTTTAGAAGTTGATTTTCTTTGTAGAAATAATAAGGTTGTTTTTCATTATCAATATTTCTCCATTCATACCAACCTGAAATTGGGACAAGACAACGATGTTTTTTGTACGCACTTTGAAAAGTTCTTTTTTCTTGAATTGTTTCCCAACGAGTATTAAAAAGTGGTTTTGAATTTTTTTGACTCTTTAACCACTCTGGGAAAAACCCCCAGATTGCCATTGTTAATTTATCATCGATAACTAGAGGAACTTTAGATTGTGGGGTTATGTTAAAATTATTTTCATAGTTAAAATTTTCTTCTTCTTGCATATTTTCTTCATATAAAGTATTTACATCCAAGTGATAACGTCCACACATTTAAATCACGAGTTCTTTTGTACTAAATACATCGCCATTTTTATAAGTGTCATGTTTATCTTTAAAAATTAGATGTACATTATTACTACCGATTATCTCAATATGGTCATCATTTAGAGTAAAGTATGTATCTTTTTCTAAACATAAAAGTTTATAGTTACCTCTATTTAGCAATTTAACAGTATTCGTTACCCAAGAATAAAATGACTCTCCATAATGAGGAATAACAATCACATTGTTAATAAGATTAAATCCATAGCCTTTAATCATCTTTTCACCCATAATCATTGCTCCAGCACTACAACCAGCTATGATTCCTCCATTTGTATGAGTATTTATCATTTCCTTAAAAAATGGAGTATCTTTTATAGTCTCATATAAATAAGTAGGGTTACCTCCAGAAAAATAAATTAAATTTGCATTTTTGGTAGCTTCCAAGAGTTCCTCATCAAAAAAATCATTGTGTTTAAGAGCTTTAATATTTTTATGGTCAACATCAAATTTTGAAAAATGGGTTGTTGCTAACTCACACCAGTAATTAATTCTGTCACTACTTTCCTTGCCAGCAGCAGTTGGTAAAGTGATGATATTTGGACGGTTTTTTAGTTTGGATATAAGTGTTAAATCTGCATCAATTATGCCTGATAAATATTCACCTGATCCAGTAACTGCTATCACTTTTTTCCTTGACAGTTGGAGGCGACGACCAGAATCGAACTGGTGTACACGGTTTTGCAGACCGCTGCGTAGCCACTCCGCCACGTCGCCATGTGAGCGGGTAGGGGGAATCGAACCCCCAGCTCGACCTTGGCAAGGTCGTGTGTTAGCCGTTATACCATACCCGCGTAATGCTAATATTAGCTAAATGTCAGGATAAAATAATTAATTATCCTGTGGAGCCGAAACCGTTTGTAGCTCTATCTGTCGACTGTAACTCGTCTACAACTTGAAATAAAATAGCTTCTGTTTTCAGAATTATTAGTTGTGCTATCCTCTCATGTTTTTTAACGGTGTAATCATTTTCGCCGTGGTTTATCAATGGTATTTTTAATTCTCCCGTGTAACCGGGATCAATCAATCCAGGTGTATTAATAAGAGTAATTAGATGTTTACTAGCCAATCCTGATCTCGGTAGAACAAATCCAGCAATTCCTGTAGGCAAAGATATAGCTACTCCTGTACTAACTAGTGTCACTTTTTTACATGGAAGAATTAACTCTCCGCATGAAGATAGATCATATCCTATATCATCTTCATGTTGTTTTTGAGGTATTACTGCTGAAGAATCTAGTAATTTTATTTCAATGTTTTTACTCATACACAATGGTAACCTTTCATTGATGAATATTAGAGATATTATTTTTATAAATAAAGCAAAATCCACAGACAGAATTAAAATTTTGGAGATGTTGGGCTTTGAAACAGAAACAGTAATCACACAGAACACTGAAGTAGTTTCAGATTTACAAAATGACGATGAATCTTTAGAGTTAAATTCTTACACAGATATACAAACGGAAATTAAAGTAGAGTCCCAACAGTCTTCAATAGAATCATATATAAAAGATACAGAATATAGATACACAGAAAAAGTAACTGAGGAAAGCGAAAATAAAAACTTTGCTACAGAAACATTTAAACCAGTAAATGTAACAAGTAAAGTAAAAAAGATTTGGACAGATGTAGAATCTAGACGTAAGTGGGTTATGCCATTAATGATATCAGTCATTTCATTTTTTATCATTACTACAGCAGTAACTACGTTCATATCTCGGTCATCGCAGCAAGAAGAAGTAGTAAAAATAAGTTCCAACCTTGCAACTGATACAAATGTACTAATCAATGGTTTAGAAAACGTACTTGCAATATCGACTGATACCTTTTATTCGAAATATGATATCTCAAATGCTAGTGCATATTTACAGTCCGTAGAATCTTCTGTTCTGAAGTACCAAAACTTAGCTATACAAAATGAGAATCTTAATCTTCAAGATGTTAGCAACAATTTATCAACGATATTTAGCTTGATTAATGAATTAGATAACTTATTAACATACCGCATATTGATTTCAGAAATTTTAATTTATGATGATATTTTAGATATAGACGAAACTACACAAGTTGATGTATTAACCACATCTTTATCAGAGATAACAGCAACTAGTAAGCGTAACTATGCAGAACTACCAATAATAGAAGAAATGAATAATCACAGAAATTTGGTAAATACTGCGATAATAACTGCTGAAGACCTTCACGGAAGACTTTTAGCAGCTTTAAGAAATGCCGAATATGATGTAGTTAAATCAATTAGCAATGCTTTACTGCTAAATAAAGAAACAGAAATTGCTGCTTTTGAAAATTCACTCAATATTTTTAAAAATAATAAATTAATTTTTTATTCAAATATTGAAAAACTTGATTAATTGAATTCAGCAACTTCTTTTTCAAAATCTGAAGCGTCAGAGAATTCTTTATATACTGAGGCAAACCTTACGTAAGCAACCTCATTTATATCTTTTAGGTGTTTAAGCACAGTTTCGCCGATAAATTCTGATTGAACTTTATTTCCTTGTTCTTTTATTTCGTTGTGAATAGCTTCAACAAGTGCTTTTAATTTTTTTTCGCTTAGTTCTTGACCACCAAAAGCATTCTGAACTCCCTGATAAAGCTTTTCGAGATTAAACTCTTCACGATTCCCGTTCCTTTTTTTAACTATGATGCCGATTGATGCCTTTTCGTATGTAGTAAATCTGAGATTACAAGCAGAGCAGTTCCTTCTTCTGCGTATTGAGGTACCTTCACTATTTTTACGTGAATCAACTACTGAAGTTTCTTCTAATTGGCAAAATGGACATACCATATGTAGTATATTATAAAGATTTTTGATGAAATAAGCAATAAATCTATGGAATTTTAATTATTTGATCAACAGAGAGTGTTGATTCTGCAAGATTATTCACTTTTTTAACCTCAAAAATAAACTTATTAATATTATCTACATTTAATTTGTAGCCAATATTCCATAAATTATCTCCTTTAACGACTTTGTAAGAGGTTTCATTTGAAATAGCAACTTGTTGATTATTGTTAATTAAAAATGGGGTCGAAATATAAGAAAAAACCACTACAAAAGTTAACAGATACAATACATTTTTAAAATTATTCATAATTTAAGATTAGAAACTTGCAGTGACAGTTTTTTTATTAGAACATATGTGCTATAATGAAATATGAGCAATAAAGCACAAGAGATTTTAGAATTCATAAACTTCACCTTAAAAAATGATGGTTATTCACCATCTGTTAGAGAAATTTGTGAAGCAGTCAATCTGAAATCAACTAGCACAGTTCAATACCATCTAAATAAACTTGAAAAAAAGGGTGTTATAAATAAATCAGACGGAAAATCGAGATCTCTGCATTTAAATAATTCAATAAGTGAATTCAGAAGTGTTCCGATTGTGGGTGAAATAGCTGCTGGATTACCGCTTAGTGCAGAAGAGAATCAAATTGGAGAACTCCCCTATCCAGAAAGTAATTTCAATGATTCTTTAATAGCATTAAAAGTAAATGGTGACTCAATGATTGATGCAGGTATACATGATGGAGACTTAGTAGTTGTAGACAAATCAAAAAAACCCCTTGATGGAGATATTGGTGCATTTTTAGTATATGACACAGAGGCGACAGTTAAATATATAGATACCATAAGAAATAAACAATATTTAATACCAGCTAACAAAAACTATGAAAACATTGAGATAAGTGAAAATATTAGTACTGTAGGCAAAGTCGTATCTTTATTTAGAGATATGTAACTGTTCCACTTAAAAAGAATTCTTCATTTTTATATTCGAGATCCAATTCGCCCCCAGGAAACTGAATTGTTGTTGGGTTTAAAACTTTTTTTTCAGAATATGCGTAATTGAAAAGACATAACGCTCCAGAACCGCAGGCATCTGTTTCTCCAACTCCCCTTTCAAACACTCTTGTTTTTATAAAGTTATCGTTAATTATTTGGTATATTTCTACATTAACTCCATCTGGAAATGTATTAGACATAGCAACTTTCTTTGAGAAGCTTTGCAGATCAAAAGAGTCAACTTCATCAACCTCTACTAACAGGTGCGGGTTTCCTATTTCTGCTTTAATACCACTAAGTTCATCTATATAAATTGGTTTGTCCACATAGGTGGGTGTCGGTGCACTAACTTTAACGATTGAGTCTTCAATCGTTGCTATGAGAGTTCCTACGGGAGCTTGGACGGTAATCATCGACTCTGTTACTAGATCATTATCATATGCATATTTAGCAGTACATCGTACACCATTTACACATAACTCAGCAGTTGTACCATCGCTGTTAAAGTAATGCATTTTTACAGTTTGGTTATTAATTGATTCAACAAAAATTACTCCATCTACATCGTAGTCAGAATCAGCAACAAGAGAAATTATCTGAATTTCAGAAGTTGGACCAGTATATGTGGATACAATGAAGTCATTTCCTGTTCCGGACATGTATGCAAAATTACTCATGCATTAACTCTATCATTTTTTGTTTAATAAAATTTGAGTCATTTGTTGTGTGACTAACTAAAGACAATTCCTTTTTAAACCAGGTAATCTGTTTTTTTGCTAATTTATAAGTTTTTTGATTAATATTGGTTTCAATGTCTGTGTCTATATTCATGCCAATAGCCTGCATTATTGTTTTTGAAGGATTCTTTAATGATCTAAGTTCATCTGCCAAACCATCTTCAATCATGTTTTTAGTCCTTTTCTGGATATTTATTTTATAGTCTGGATTATTCCAAAATATACCTACATTATCATTTTTAATATTTAGTTTTGGAAATACATATTTTGAGTCCTCAAGAAGACTTGCTTCAATGTTTCTGATTAGTCTACGTTTATTGAGCTCAACATTTGGGAGTTCAATTTTATAAATTTCATGAAATTTTAGTAATTGTCCATAGTTCAAATGTTCAAGTTCTGCTCGAATAGTTGGATCAGTTGGTTTGAATTCAAAGTTTTTAATCATTGATGAAAAATATAATCCTGTGCCACCTACCGCCAATATGTCTTGTTCATAAGTCATTTTAGGAAAATCAATATCTATCAAATAGTTTAGATAGTCAACAACTGAGAAGTTCTGATCATGATCTGCTATATCTATTCCTAGATACTCTACTTGTGCTTGCATAACATCTGTAGGTTTAGCGCTTAAGATATCAAGGCCTTTATACACAGCCATTGAATCTAATGAAAGAATTGGAATATTACGTTCTATTGCAATCTCATGAGCAACATAAGATTTACCAGATGAGGTAACACCAGTTAAAAAATATAACAATTAAACAGGTACCGCAGTCAATGCAAAAGGAGTTGCGTCAGTTATTTTGACTTTAATATAATCTCCAATTTGGACAGTTTCTGATGAAATGTGAGTTGTTTGACCTCCATCTATTTTTCCACTAAGAAATTCATCCGTTTTCTTTGAATATTTCTCAATTAACAAATCTTGTTGTGTTCCAATGAATCTTTTGTATCGTTGATGACTTATCTCAGTTTGAAGATGTTTTAATTCCATAAAACGAGAATCAATAATAGCTTTTTCCACAAAATCATCTTTCATGTAGTTTGCTTTTGTTCCAGGCCGTGGAGAAAATTTGAACATATAAACAGCATCGAACTTGCCTTCTCTAATAACTTTAAGTGTTTCTTCAAAATCTTTATCTGTTTCACCTGGGAAACCGACAATTATATCTGTTGTAAGAGAAACGTCTGCAATGGTTTCTTTAGCTAAATAAAGTTTTTCCATATATTTTTCTTGTGTGTATCCACGTTGCATGTTTCTTAATATCTTATTACTTCCACTTTGCAAGGGCATGTGGATTTGTTTTGATACTTTAGATAGCTCATTTACGGCTTGTAAGGTGTGTTCTTTGAAATCTTTAGGATGTGGTGAGGTGAAACGTATACGTTTCAGATCTTCAACTTCATTTAATTCAGTTAATAATTCTGTGAAATATGGTTTTGAGGATCCGTTTATTTTCAAGTCTCTTCCATAAGAATTGACATTCTGACCTAACAGTGTTATTTCTTTGACACCACTAGCAACCATTGCTTTAGCTTCGTTAACGATATCAGAAGGTCTTCTACTAATTTCTGGACCTCGGACAGAAGGAACAATACAGAATGTACAACTATTGTTACATCCTATTTGAATTGTTAGCCATGCTGAAACTTCTGATTCACGAATTGATGGTGCATCAGTTGGTAGAGATTGTATCTCTTCAATAACTTCAGTTATTGGACCCCAGTCTTCAGTTTGATTTAAAAGATTGACTATATTAGTGAGGTTATGAGTTCCTATAACGACATCCACCCAAGGTGCTCTCTGTCTAACTAACTCTTTATCTTTCTGGGCAGCACAACCACCAACAAGAAGTTTTCTTTTAGGTCTTTCACCTTTCCATTTTTTAAGTTGTCCAAGTGTGCCGTACAATTTATCATCTGCATTTTCACGAATAGTGCATGTATTTACAAATAAAACATCTGCTTCATCGACAGATGAAGCCTTTTGCATTCCATCGTATTCAAACAAACCAGCAATACGTTCTGAATCGTGTTCATTCATTTGGCATCCAAATGTTTTTACAAAATAATTGAGGCCATTTCTAGATGGCTTCGCTTTTACTGTTTTCGTTAACTCAACTGTTGATTTCACAGTTAAATTATATGGATGTTTTTAAAGAATATATATATTATTTTTCTTTATTAGAAGCCTTAGCCTCTTTTGTTTCTGCAGGCTCCTCAGTTGTTTCTTCATCAGAGTCAGATTCAATCATACCAACAGCTTTGTAAACATCATTTTCTAGTTGTAATGCTAAGTCTGGATTTTCCCTTAAGTAGTTCTTAGAGTTTTCTTTACCTTGTCCAAGTTGCACCTCATCATAGGTAAACCAAGCTCCGCCTTTACGTACTATTCCGTGTTCTACACCAACATCTAATAAACTACCTTCTCTTGATATACCTTTACCAAACATAATGTCGAATTGTGCTTCTTTGAATGGTGGAGCTACTTTATTTTTAACTATTTTAGCTCTAACTCTATTACCAATCATTTCCGCACCAACTTTAAGTGTTTCTATTCTTCTAATATCTATGCGTACTGAGGCATAAAATTTTAGTGCCCTACCACCGCTGGTAGTTTCTGGAGATCCCCACATAACACCAATTTTTTCTCGAATTTGATTTATAAAAATTACGGTTGTTTGTGTTTTGTTGATTGAACCTGTTAATTTACGTAGTGCTTGGGACATTAACCGAGCTTGTAAACCAACATGGGATTGACCCATTTCGCCATCAATTTCAGCTTTTGGAACCAATGCTGCAACTGAATCAATTACAACAATGTCAACACCACCTGATTCAATAAGCATATCAGCTATTTCAAGGGCTTGTTCACCTGTGTCTGGTTGAGAAACTAGTAATTCGTCTATGTCTACTCCAAGAGCTGCTGCATAAATTGGATCAAGTGCGTGTTCAGCATCGATAAATGCAGCTACACCACCAGCTTTTTGAGCTTCAGCAGCAACGTGTAGTGATAATGTTGTCTTACCTGAGCTTTCTGGTCCGTATATCTCAACAACTCTTCCTCTAGGTATACCACCTATGCCTAAAGCTAAATCAATAGACAATGCTCCAGTTGAGATTGCTGGTATCTTCTTAATTTCAGCTGATCCAAGTTTCATCAAAGAACCTTCGCCAAATTGTTTTTCAATCTGATCGAATACTGTATCTAGTTTTTTTGCCCTGTCTTTATCCATTTTTTTCTCCTAATTAGATTAATTAATTTATATTAAAACATCTTGATAAGACATATTTTACTAGAACATTTGTTCTAATACAAGTTTTTAACAAATTTAATAAGTTCCCATAAAGCTTTATTTACTGCTCTTTGGATAATTTCTTCTCTATTTCCGTTAAGTTTATGTTTAGTTGACACTAATTTTTCATTATTCGTAATAGTTATAAATATCTCACCAATCCCATATTTGCTTGAGGATATAGGGCCAGCCTCTCCTAGTATTGTAAGATTTAGATCGCTTGCATAATCTAGCAGTGCCTTTTCAGATAATGCTTCAGTTACCTGCGGCCAATTTTTTA
>Ga0213869_10003608_pt1 | contig 10238 bp, 10 predicted proteins | sample PICome_10_FD_160083 | JGI IMG/M metagenome (GOLD analysis project Ga0213869, IMG submission 160083) | Coastal seawater microbial communities near Pivers Island, North Carolina, United States - PICO132 | ecosystem: Environmental > Aquatic > Marine > Coastal | place: USA: North Carolina...
TTTTAGTCATCGTTTTAGTCACAGTTTTCAAAATAGTAGTGGAAAAGCTTTGTGGCCAGAGGCAGAATCGAACTGCCGACCCCTTGTTTTTCAGACAAGTGCTCTACCGACTGAGCTATCTGGCCGTATGGCGGGGACGACGGGATTCGAACCCGCGACCTCCTGCGTGACAGGCAGGCGTGAACTCCAGACTTCACCACGCCCCCGTAAGTGTTGAGTATAATCTTAATTAAAATTCAAACCAATAGTTTTAGGTAGAATAATATATAGTTATGAAACTAGGTAGCTATATAAAGTATTCAGTACGGTTTGTATTTTTGCAGACAGTTTTAACTTTATTAACTATTAATTACCTTAATACTTATCTCATATCTAAAGATTTCTGTGAGCAATGTGTTGGTAACAACTTTTTAATTCAAATTAACAATAACTTGTGGGAAGATAGAAACAGATTTTTCTCAATTATTCCTGAAAAATATGTAGATATAGAAATATTTGTAGCCATTTTTATTTTTGTATTTTTGATAATTCTTTATTCAACCAAGTTTTATACCTATGTAAATGAACTAAGTTTTTCTATAGATCGAAATTATTTTGATGAATTCATCTCCATTTATTTACTTTGGACATCAACCTTTATTATCTTTTTGACAATGTTTAGAGTTTCTCATCTAATTTCGAGAGGATACTTATTTATTTACACACTTCTAGTTCCACTCATTCTTCTCCTTTTCAGAAATAGTGAGTTTATTTCTTCACTACTTGGTAGATCTGTAACAAATGAGAACTCAATCACCTTTAACCTTGAAGATGATTCAATTTTTAGAAATTTAAGAATCCTTACTTTCAGAAATACTACTAAAGACTTTTCTAACATAGATTTAGATGAGGCTGAAGCAGTTATCAAATTGATTGATTCAGAAAATAAAATAAATAACATCAATCTAATTGTTTTGAATTTCAACTCAAACAGTACCATCTCTAAGAAGCTAGAAAACTTCCTCATTAAAACCAATAAAAAAGTTTTGATCATTTCTAAACAAGAAATCCTATTTAACAATTACTTCCTAAAGAGAGTAGAGAATGTTTCAAATTATAATCTAACCTACTTTAATAATGACATACAGTATGGCTCAAAATATATCATTAAGCGCATGTTGGATATCACTCTTTCAATTATCGGTATCATCTTTTTATCACCGTTATTGTTGGGGGTATTTATCTATATTCGTTTTGTTGATGGCGGACCTTCTGTGATAAAGCAAAATAGAGTGGGTCTTCATGGAAAACAGTTTAAGATGTATAAATTTAGAACAATGAAAAATAATGCACATGAGCTAAGAGATGACTTGCAAAATCTAAACAAAAATGATGACGTTATTTTTAAAATTGAAAATGATCCTAGGTTGCTGAAGGGAACTCATAAATTAAGAAAGTTAAGCTTAGATGAACTACCTCAGCTTGTAAATGTACTTAAGGGAAATATGTCTATTGTTGGCCCTAGACCTTTATTTAACGAAGATACAAAATTATTTACAGAAAAATATATGCGCAGATTAAATGTTTTACCAGGTATTACAGGTTTATTACAAATAAACGAGAGAAATACTTCTGAATTTGAAACTTGGTATAAATATGATATTGAATATATTGAAAATTGGACACTTTATTTGGATTTGAAAATAATCTTAAAAACTCCGTTAGCTTTGATCAGAGGTAATACAAAAGGACTCTAATCAAAGTGGGTCGGGTGGGAATCGAACCCACGACCTTGAGCTTAAAAGGCTCCTGCTCTACCAATTGAGCTACCGACCCTACGACACTAAAGAATAGTATAAAAATTGATTATATATATGTAGATAAATTATTCTTCTTCAGATTTACTTATATTAGGTTGTTTATCTTCATCGTTATCCACTGAATCCGAAATTTTCCTAAAAGCTGTATTTAGAGTTCTTGAGAAATCTTTTCTTAACTCTGTAATGATATCTTTAGATTCAATTCTTATATTTTCATCCATAATTGATTCATCAATAGTTGTAATAATATTATTTAACAACTCAGAAGTATCTTCAATAGTGGTACTCAGTGAATTTTTAAGATCCTCAACAAGTTCTTGCTGATTTAATATTGAATTTTTAAATTCTGATTCATTTTTTGGCCAATTATTACTTTGTTCATTCATGTTCAAATTATAAATTATTTAAAATTTAGCTTTATCTTTAAAAAGTAAAGATGGTTTTCTAGTTATTCTTTGCTGTGCCCATCTTGCTGGCGCAATTAAGCGAAAAAATGGAGGTAGTAATGGCCTTGTGTATTTAAGTAGACCCAGATTAATACCTAATATTAAATTTTTTAACTTTGAATCTGATATCCCATATATTTCTTTAAATTCTTGAGGGAGAGTATTAAAAGCTGTAAATGCAATAAAGGGCCATATTGGTTTAATGTGCTTGGGCACTGGTCCACCACCAATAATATTTTTTACATCCTCAGCTACATCTGTTGAGACAAGGTAGCCATCTTCTCTTGATTTTTCTATAACCCAGTTTTTTAATCCATCATGTGTTTTAGGCATCTTGTCTTTATCTACCAATACTAGTTCTGCAGCTTTCATGTTCTCCAAATGATATTGGTTCTTTTCAGCTTCTGACAATTTCTTTACAGTCATCTCATAGAAATATATTGAAGAAATTTGGAGACATGCATGCACCCATAATAACTGTTCGTGGTCTAGGGCATCATAATAACCTCCAGTAACCTCATCCTCACCATTTATAACCTCATGAAGTTTATTAATTCTATGTGCACTTTCATCTGCTTCCTGCTTATTTCCAAAGGTGACTGAATTTTGTAGTGACAATGTTCTTATTAAACGTTTCCAGGGATCTCTCTGGTAGAAAGATGTTTGCCTAGCACCTGCCGCTATCAGTGGGTGTGCAGCGTGCATCAATAAAGCTCTTGCACCACCAAACAAAACAGTGATCTCTTTATTTACTTTCCACATCATGGATTGTGGACCAAAATATCCTGGATCTGATTTCATAAAATGATATTAATAAACACATTTTTTTTTGGTAAATCTATCTTTAGTAAAAATTTGGAACTAACAGCTATATTCTTAATATACTTTTATTTGGAGGAAAATATGGATGAAAATCTTAATAACGTGACCGAAAGTTGCGGCATAGCTCCTGATGGTGTTTCTTATTATGATCCTGGCAATGATCCAAATTTTGTATTCGTACAAGATCCTAATTTTGAAATAGTAACTTTATATGATGTAGAGGGAAATATTGCAAATATGAATTCATGGTTTGAGTGTGCTCATTATGTCAACGGGGGCTGGAGTAGTGCACAGATCTTAAACTACCAAGGCGATAGATTGTTATTTATCTCAATTTTGGTAGCTGCAATAGTAACCTCTGTTTATTACGTTTTGGACCTTAGAAAAAAATATGCTGAAAAATAAAAAAACAATCCTCTCCTTATTAATAATTTTATTTATAGTCTTTTTCCCTTTTGTTAGATATGACTCTGCTGATATTTATTACCCACTACCTGTGGATGATTTATCAATAGGATATTATCAATCTACAACCTGCAATATCTCGATATTTGAAGTATATTTTGAAAATTTAAGTGCCGACAATATACGATACAACGCTCATAACTATGCTGGTCTTGAGTGCTACGGAAAGATAACCGGTGTCGATAAGGTCGGAGATACTTTTATCGTATCAATAGGTACAAATCCAAGTCTTTCCTTTGTTATTCAAATTTTAATTTGGTCATTTCTTTTGTTTTTCATTAAGAAAAAGGATGGACAAAATTTTAAACCTTCTAATTTTTCTTTAATTATCATTCCTATTGTTTTTACTGTTCAACAATTCTCGGAAGGAAGATTTTATTCATATGAGAACAAATACTTTAGTGATGAATTATCTCATGATAATTATAATTTGTTCATAATTTTTATAGCAATATACTTGTGTTCTATATTGCTAAATATTTCTTTGCAAGCAAGAATATCAAACATTATCAACTACTTACCTTTTGTCTTTGTAGTAGTTGGGACTTTTAATGGTTTTAATTTGAATTTTTATGTTCTACTATTATCACTTCTTGGTATCAATAACCTTTTTTATGAAGGTATTAATTCACGATTAAATAAAATTTACTTAATTTTTGGTATATTTTGGTACTTTAGTCAGAAAGATACATACACATTCTTTGACACTGATAAAATCCGAGGTTTTATCAATAGTTCAAACACCGCTACGTCACAATTCTACTGGATATTAGTAATTGGACTGGTATTAAATGGCGTCTATCTTATTTATGTTAAATCTGAAATTGATATTCCATTACTTGTGAGGAATTGTTTACTATCTGGTTCCTCTATGGTTTTATTTGGACTGTTGGGAGCAAATTCTAATTTAATTAACTTTCTGAACTTTTATATTTTCGGTCAGAACAAAACTGGAATGCGTACATTTGAAAGTATTGCTGGCAATACATGGAGGGGGTTCTCAGCGAGTGCAGAATCTGCAGGTGAATTTTATGGATTTATACTCATTTTGTATTTTTTATGTTCTGTCTACAGGAAAATTTCTTTCTCTTTCTTAGATGTGCCCATGCTAGCAATTGTATTGTTTGGACTTTATAAAACAAACAACTTTGCAGCAGTACTCTCTCTGTTAGTCCTAACCCTGGCCATTGTTCTGTATCGAAAGTTCAAAACGGTGATATCAAAACGAAGTTTTTTAATTGGGGTTATTTCTTCTTTGGTGATAATTGGAGGATTTGTTTTAAATAAATATGAATATACATATTTAAGTACAGAACTTCTCTACGAGGCAAGTCTGCATTCAAATTTGTATACTGACCAAAGCAACTATCAAAAAACTGTTCTTATTACTGAATTCTTTGATGCTGAAGATTTAAAAACACTTTTTTACATAAAAAATCCAGATAAAGCTTCCTCGTCTTTATCGGCATTAGTCGACATCTATACCTCCACAATTGATATACCTATTTTACCGAATCTAGTATCTCTAATAAGTGTTGCATCGATTTTGATAAATAGAACTGAAATGTGGGGTATATTTATTGCAAAATACAGTCCCAATTTTAATGAAATATTGTTTGGCAATGGCCCAAATCAACTGAATAACTATTTATACTCCCATGAGGTTCGTTTAGATCTTCCAGAAAGTAAAATAACAAGCTTATATCTTCCCCACTCTTCTCTTGCTGATATGTATATCTTCACAGGATTAATTGGAGTTGGACTGATATTATTTTTAGTAATACGATTGTTAACCAATAAATCTAGCAATCAACACTTTAAAATAATTCTAATTTTTCTACTTATCAACTTTTTAAAGAGTGATTCAATATTATATGTAAATTCTTCACTGCTTTTATTGTTAAGTATTGTACTGACCAAAGGATACGAATATAAAAATGAATAAACTTACCTATTTAACCTATCAAACCTTTCCTGCGGATACAGCGAATAGTATTCAAACGATGGCAAATATAAAATACTTTATTAGAAATGGTACCCAAGTCTCACTTGTTTTCCCTCTAAGGGAAAAAACAAGTACTGCTAATTCAGAAAAATTAAAAGAATTTTATTCAATAAAAGAAGATTTCAAAATTATAGGTACTAAACACAATCTTCCGTTTGGAAAAGTTAATGTGTTAAAGAGGATTTTATTTTTATATAGCCACTTAGTGTGGTCCTTCTTAATCGTTAATAAATTAGATAAAGAAAAACCAAGTACTGAATTTTTTTTCACACGGTCAGATTGGGTATTCTTTTTTTTGTCAAGAAAAAATAGAAAAGTGGTTTTCGAGTGCCATCAATTCACTAAAATTCGAAAATTTTTAATTAACAAATCTCTAACAAATAAGTACTCAAAAATAATATTTTTAAACAATAAGTTAAAAGACGACTACGAGAAAAAATATAAACTAAAAAATAACTTCACAATTTTGCATAATGGTGTTGATCTTGAATACTATTCAACTGATAGCAAAGTAAAAAGTAATGAGATTGTCTTTATAGGTAAATTAAATAGATTTGGTGAATCTCGAAATGTTGACCTATTGTTAAAAGTATTAGTAGCTCTAGATCCAAAGTACACCTTAAAAATTGTAGGTGCTACCGATTTAGAATTTAAAAGCCTAGAAAAGGAATCTAAAAATTTAGGTGTTCAGAATCGGGTAACAATTTTAAAAAGAGTGAACTACTCAGATGTAGCAAAACATTTATCTTCTTCTTCCATAGGGGTATTAATAAATTCAAATAAAAACACACACTCAATCTCATATACTTCTCCAATTAAGTATTTTGAGTACTTAGCTGCTGGATTAAAAATAATTGCTGTAGATTTTCCTTCACACAGAAATTTACCTTTTTCCGCTAACATATCATTTTTTGAAGAAGGTAATGCCAAAAGCCTAGTAGACGCAATAAAAAAGACTGAACTCGTAAGTGCATTAACTACAGATGTTTTTTCTTATATCTCCCTGGAGACACGAACAAAAAAAATAATAGATTTCATTAGTAGTTAGCACGCCTGGAGGGACTCGAACCCCCAACCCTCTGATCCGAAGTCAGATGCTCTATCCAATTGAGCCACAGGCGCATGGAATAAGTAATTTATACAATATTTTGATTCCATTTATATACTAGTTCTATTAATGAAAACAATTCAGATACTAAGTACAACTATTTCTGAAACATCTGTTGAGGAGGTTTCAGAAATATTAACCACTAGTAAAAGTCAAAAAGTTGCAATTTGCAATACCAACACGGTGGTAAGAAGTTACAACGATTCAGCACTAAGTGAAATTATTAATTCATTTGATATTAAAACCCCAGATGGGTTTCCAATAGCAAAATCTTCCTCAATTCTTTACAAGAATAATCAAAAAAGAGTGGATGGATATAATGTATTCCTCTCAACAATACGCGAGGGTCTAAAGAAAAATACTAGTCATTATTTCTTTGGGAGTACGAATAATGTATTAGAAAAATTAATTAAGCGATTAGAGGAAGATTTTCCAGAAATAAAGATTGCGGGTTCATTTTCACCCCCTGTGGGAGATTATAAAGAATTGACACAACAAAAATACATAATAGAAATGCAAAAAGCTAAACCAGACATTGTTTGGGTATCTCTTGGGTTTCCAAAACAAGAAAAGTTTATAAAACATCTGCAAATGAAACACCCTGTCCACTCTAATTTAGTTGGGGTAGGTGCTGTGTTTGAGTGGGTTGCTGGTACTAAAATCAAAGCACCTGAATTTATTGCTAATATTGGCTTAGAGTGGATTTTAAGATTACTTCAAGAACCAAAAAGATTATTTAGACGCTACTTCGTTGACAATTTTTTATTTTTATATTTAATTACCAAACAATTCATTTCCAATAGGCAAACTGATAACATTTAAAGAGATATGAATTTATTAAAACCTATTGTAAGTGAAATACATGATCTATTAATAGAAAGTAATTTAAATGAGACTATCGATCTTAGAATTACAAATTTAGAAAACTATGACTATCAAATAAATAATTTTGTTAAATACCAGAATCATCCAGATATAAAAACCATAAAAGAAAAAGTGAGTAAAGCATTGAATTCATCCGAACTTGTCAAAGAGTTTGAATTTGAAAAAAACCTTTTTATAAATTTAAAAATTAATGCAGAGTTAATAATCACAGATTTAGCAAATGTCAATAAGCGTATATTATCAACCAACAGAGAAGAGGTAATAATTGACTATGGGGGTCCTAACATTGGAAAACCTCTACACGTAGGACATTTAAGGCCTTTAAATATTGGAAGAAGTATCTACAATATAAACAAGGTTGTAGGCAACAAGGTTTATAGTGACATCCATCTTGGAGACTGGGGTATGCCTGTTGCTCAAATAATTACCTACTGTGAATTAGAAGACTTAAAGCTTGATGATATCTCAATAGAGATGCTGGAAGAAATATATCCGAATGCATCAACAAAATATAAGACTGAAAAAAAGTTTAAAGAAAAAGCTCAAGAAACAAATAAATTACTTACCTCAGGTGATAAGGTAACGCTTAAAAATTGGGGAAAGATTAGTGATATAACAATTAGCGCTCTTAGGGAAACTCTTGCAATGCTTCATCATGACTTTGATTATTGGTGGGGAGAAAGCACTGTAAATGACCTTATTCCAGAAATGTTAAAAAATCTAGAAACTCATGGGAAAATTGAAAAAGATGATGGGGCAGTTATTAGTGCAGAAACTACCGATCCAAGAATTCTTATTGCAAAATCGGACGGTTCATATTTATACATAACTACTGATCTAGCAACTGTTCTCATGAGAAACAGAGAGATTTCTCATGAGAAAGTTCTCTATGTAACTGACAATCGACAAAAACTACATTTTGAACAGTTGTTTAAATCTATTCAATTTTTTGACTTTCCCTCAAAGGATTACGAACATATAGGATTTGGGACTATAAACGACTCGAATGGAAATCCTTTGAAAACAAGAGATGGTGGAAATCTAAAGCTAGCAGATTTATACAATCAGGCTTACAGTTATATTAAAGGTATAAATACTGAGTTAGCAGAAGAAGATATCCATTGCTTAACTAACACCGTGCTTACATATAGTGATCTTATTACAAATAGAAAAACTGACTACAAGTTTGATTTGGAGAAATTTACAAATGTCTCAGGAAAAACTGGAATATATGTTCAGTATGCACAGGTGAGAGCAAATAAGTTAATTAGTACTCTTGGTGTGAGTGAAAAACCCTTAACTCAACTTCCGACTGTTTTAGACTCGCTAGATAGAAAATTGATTATTGCTTTAGCAAATATCGAGTTTTATCTCGAGCTAAGCCTGAAGAACAGTGAGCCTCATCATCTGGCTAACTATTTATACGAAATAAGTAATCTATTTAATGCTTTTTATCAAGACTCTAACATTAAAAATATGGAGAATGGAGATGCGAAAAATCTGAAAATTTTAATTACGAGTTTATTTATACAATATTCACATTTAGTTATGTCGTGTCTAGGAATTGAACCAGCGCAAAAAATGTAATTATAGAAAAACCTGTGAAGATAAAACCCAAAATAACAATGTAATGCCGTATGAACCTCTGTCGCTAATCGGAATACTCTGTCTAAAACTATGTTGCGCAAATAAGATAAGTGGTATGGCAATAAATCCTGAAAATGAAACTGCTCTAGCTATTGACTTCAAGTCAGATAAGATTTGAGTTTGGGAACTCAATAAAATCTGGAACAGAAGTAAAGATACAAGTGAAAAAATAATTACATACAATATATTAGAAACTAGATCTCGGAAATTAGAATTATAAAGCTTAAATGTATTTAAAAATTCTATTGGTATAAACAATACGAAAATGGCAAAACATAAAAGTATTAGAAACCAAAATAATCCTTGTCCGCTCCAGGCTGTTACTTTTGCTTCAACTATTCCAGCAGATTCTAAAAGTAAGTAAAAAGAGTACCCTCCTATTAAGGATCCAAGTGAAAATATATATAGTCCTAAAATGGAGTAAAAATTTTTAGATTCAAAACCTAAATTGAGGTTACTAATTTTTTGATTCTGATAGTTCATACAGTCATATATTAATATTTAATTGATTAAACTAACCATATATATGGAATTAATTACTACTCCTAACCCAAACGCGAAAAAAATAGAAATTGAACATGGCCTTACTGTGGGAACAGTTGTTAACTCATCAGATGATGTAGAGAATAAAATATGCTCAGCTCTTTTAGGTATTACGGGAGTTACTAGTATTTTTGTAGGTCCTGGTTTCCTAACAATAACAAAAGAAGCAGGAATTGAATGGGAATCAATAAACAGTGATATTGTTACTCAATTTGATAAACTATAAGCATGGAAAACTTTAACCCAGATCCAAAACCAGGGAGATTGATACTTCCCCTTGTGCTTATTGGAATGATTGCAACAACATATACATTTATAAATCGTGTAACTACAAATAACAATCTTGAAGTTATAAATATTGATAATACTGCTGAAGAAGTGGTTCAAGAAGAAGTCGTAGAAGACACTACCACTACCTCAACTACAACAACATTACCAGAGGGTGTAGTTGCGTATCTTGAAGAAATACAAGCTGAAAAAATTCAATCTGTTGAACTTGGTAAAAAAGTACTAGAGAC
>Ga0213869_10003613_pt1 | contig 10232 bp, 9 predicted proteins | sample PICome_10_FD_160083 | JGI IMG/M metagenome (GOLD analysis project Ga0213869, IMG submission 160083) | Coastal seawater microbial communities near Pivers Island, North Carolina, United States - PICO132 | ecosystem: Environmental > Aquatic > Marine > Coastal | place: USA: North Carolina...
CAACGAACCCACTATTACCATTTATATATAAAGAATACGAGTCAGAATAATAGTAATTAAAAAAAAGTGCTCCAAATATTAAATATAAAGTTGTAAAAAAATTATTTTCAATGAATAAAAAAAAATCTTTTGATTTTAAAATATTAATTCCTGTAATTATAAATGTAAGTGGAATTAAATAAGACACTAATCCAACTGACTGAAAGAATAAATCAGATATAAAACTACCTTGAAAACCCATCAAATTTTCAATTTTTGTATTTTCTGGAAAAATGAAATTTGGATCATTTGGAGAATATGTAATCAGGGCTAAAAATAACATTACACCGATTAAAGAAACCACAATCCCAAATATTTCTGCCAATCTTTTAAGGGCGAAATTAAGCAGTAAATTAGCAGTTTTTTTAATATTCATATAAATGAATCAATTTAATCACTTTGTATCATCTAATTTTTATTGTTAAAATTAAAAATATTATGACAGTTTGTATACTTGGGAATAGCTTAACAGCCTTAACTTTAGCAAAAACGCTTGTTAACTCTAAAATTAATGTTGATCTATTTTTTTATAAAAAAAATTTTAATATAGATGACTCCAGAACCATTGGCATCGCAAAGAATAACATCAATTTTTTTAATAATAATATAATTAATATTGATAAGATTATTTGGAAGTTAAAAAGAATAGAAATCTTTTCTGATAATTTAAAAAAAGAAAGACTAATAAATTTTAAAGCAAATGAAGATCATCTTTTTTCAATAGTAAAGAATAATAAATTGTATCAATTATTAGAGAAAGATTTGTCAAAAAGTAAATTTTTTAAGTCAAAATTTTCAAATCAAAAAAATATATCTTTTTTAGATAAATACGAACTTATAATAAATTGTGATTCTACAAATTTTATTACTAATCGATATTTTAGTAAAAAAATAATTAAAAAATATAATAGTTATGCATATACGACTATTATAAAACATGATCAAATTTTAAATGATACAGCTTTTCAAATTTTTACAAAAAAAGGACCTTTAGCTTTTTTACCAATTTCAAATGAAGAGACTTCTGTAGTTTATTCTGTTCATAATTCAAAAAATCAAAAAAAAGAATATATTGAACAATTAATAAAAGATAAAAATTTTAAGTATAAAATTAGGAATATAGAAAAAATTGAAAGTTTTGAGCTAAAGTCATTAAACCTAAGATCTTATTACCATAAAAATATATTAGCATTTGGAGATTTGTTGCATAGAGTACATCCTCTGGCGGGCCAAGGTTTTAATATGACTATTAGAGATACTAAAATTCTTTTAGAGATTATTAAGAAAAAGTTAGATCTAGGCCTGTCACTAGATGGCTCTGTTAACTCAGAATTCCAAAAAAAAATAAAACATAAAAACTTTATTTTTTCAAGTGGAGTGGACCTAATTCATGAGTTCTTTAATTTTGAGAGACAAATGAAATCTGATCTTTTAAGCAAGTCTGTTAAAATTATTGGTAATTACCCATTTATTAACAAAATGTTTACTAAGATTGCCGATAGAGGTATTTTATTTTAATCTATTGAAGAGTTGTATTGTTAAAAACATCATACGTATAAGTACTCAAAATCTCTGCTATTTTATTTTTTCTCATTTTGAGGTTTTCTGCTTCTAATAATACTTGTTTTTCTTCCAGCGAAAATGGCGAGGCCATTGCTAAAGCATTTATAGTTTCATCTAAACTTTGTTTTTCGAGTTCTTTCCAATTTATTATAAAGCCTCTCTTTTCAAATAATGATTTAAGATCTTTAAAAATTAATTCTAAATCAGAAAATTTAATTTGTTCTTTTTTATCATTAAGATCTGAATCAAAATCATTAAAATCAACTTCATATTCTCTATATTTTTTATTAGATTTAATTTCTTGGATTAGATTAAATCTAATTAAACCTTTTAATTCAATTGCATATCTCCCATCCTCTGTTTCCTTAAAACTTGTTATTTTTCCCATACAACCAACTTTGTGCAAAACAGGAGGCGTGTATTCATTAATTAATTTTTTGGGCTGAATCATCCCAATAAATTTGTTTGATTTCATACTGTCATTAATCATATCTACATATCTTGGTTCAAAAATATTTAATGGAACAGTTGTTTTGGGAAAAATAATAAAATTACTTAAGGGAAAAACAGGAATTATTTTTGGAAAATCATTCATTGTATATTAATAACAAAAAATTTATTAATCATCTATAGTATTTATTAATATGATTTTTTGGATAGCATCATACCCTAAAAGTGGTAACACTTGGTTGAGAACATTAATTAGTGCTTATTACTATTCTAAAGACGGTATATATAATGAAAATTTAATTAAAAATATTGGTCAATTTCCTGAAAAAAAACACTTTCAAGGATTTAATTATTTGTCACAAGTTGTAATTGATACCACTAGATTTTGGTTAAAAGCCCAAGAGAAAATTAATGAAGATAAAAAACTAAGATTCTTTAAAACTCACAATGTATTTGGATCAATTAATGAGCGCAAATTTACAAATAAAGAAAACTCCATTGGATGTATTTATATAGTAAGAGATCCTAGAAATGTGATTACTTCTTTAAAAAATCACTATGAGTTAGATTATCCAGATGCATTGTCATGGATGCTAAATTCAAAAAAATTTATTCATGATTATGAAAATTTGAGAGAATATGGCGATTTTCAGTTTATAAGTTCTTGGGAAAATAATTATAAATCTTGGAAATCTCAAAACGAATTACCAGTGAAAATTATTAAATATGAAGATTTAATGAATAAAACTTATGTAGTTTTTACAGAAATAATTTCATTTATTAATGAAATAACTAAAAGAAGAGAAAAAATTAGTAAATTGAAAATTAAAAATTCTATAAATTCTACATCTTTTCACAAGCTTAAAAACCATGAAAAAAAATTTGGTTTCTCAGAATCAGTAAAGTCAAAAAAAGATAATAAACAAATTCCATTTTTCTTTTTAGGACCAGATAACAATTGGAATAAAATTTTAGATGATGAGCTTAAAAATAAACTTAACAAAGTTTTTAATAAAAATTTAAAAGAATTATCTTACATTGAATAGCGAGCAATATAATTTGTTTCTTGCTTAATTGTAAAAAAGCTACTATTTTCTAATTTATATCATAAGCGGGCATAGCTCAGTGGTAGAGCGTCTCGTTGCCAACGAGAAGGTCGAGGGTTCGACCCCCTTTGCCCGCTCCATTTTAAGATTTAAATGATAAAAAATAAAAATTTAAATGTTAAAGAACTTTTTAAGTTAGGTTTTCAGAATCAAAAATTAAAAAATTTTAAAGAAGCAATAAAGTTCTATAGTAGAGTTATTAAAATTGATCCCAGTGTAGTATTCACGCACTATAATCTTGGCATTATCTACGAACAACTTGGAGATATTAAGCAAGCAGAAAAAAATTATAAAGAAGCCATCAAAGTAAAACCACTATTTATTCATTCTTATAACAATCTAGGAATTATGTCTCAACATCAAGGACAAAAAGAGAATGCAATTAAATATTTCAAACGAGTTATAGAAATAGATCCAAAATATTATAATGGTTATAGCAACCTAGGTTTAGTTTATGCAAGCTTAGGAATGTATGATGAAGCTTTGAAAAGTTATCTTAAAACTCTTGAATTTGATGAAAATAATTTAATTGCTAAAAAAAGTATTATATTTTTATTAACTTATTACAAATCTGACAACAATCATCCATTAGTTAGATTAAATGACGATTTAAGACAATTACAAAATAAGTTTATTTTAAAAGATCTGTTAAAAACAGAAAATTTAAATCATGTTTTAAAAAACTCACTTAAAATTATAAAAAACAAATCAATCAATATTAATGATTTATTATTTTTTGAAACACAAGCTTATAGAAGGAATCCTATAGATCTTAATTGCGAAAGTCATCATAGTGTATTTAATACAAAAAAAATAATACCAAAATTTTGCTTTAGTTGTTTTAAAATACAAATTGAACCTCAGAATGTTTTAGATTTGATAAGATTATTTTTTATTTTTGATGATTTAAGTTTACCCAAAAACAATCAAAGAAAATGTATGGTTGAATTTCGAAATAAAATTCCTGGTTTATATAAAGGAATGATTTATTGTTCTAGTTTACAAGAGGCAAAAAAAATTTTAGAGGATTTAAAACCAAAATTTAAAATTCTACTAAATGTTAAAATTAGTATAAAAAGAGGATGTTCAGAATTTTATGATATATTTCCAAAATTTAAAATTATTGACGAAAAAGATAAAGATTTTATGAATTTTAATGACGATTGGAAAAAAATTGAAGAAAATTTCGAAGTAAATGAAAATTTTAATACTATTAAGTTCAACAATTCTATTCCTGGTTTATCAATATCGGATTTTTTAATAATTAATCAGTGGTTGAATTATGCAAAAAACATTGGTGATTTAAGTTATAAAAATGTTGATATAGAATTTTTTAATTCTAAATTTATAAATCAAAAGATGATAAATCAGATTGAATTTCGTAAAAAAGAATTTACAAAACAATATAGTAATGACTGATTTAACAAAAAAAAAATGTGTACCTTGTGAAGGTGGGGTAATTCCTTTTGATATATCTGAAATACACAAATATCAAAAAAAAGTAGATGGTTGGGAAGTTATTAAAAATAATAATGATATTTTTTTTCTATCTAAAAAATTTAATTTTAAAAACTTTTTAGATAGTCAAAGCTTTATTAGTCATGTTGGTAAAATCTCTGAAGATGAGGGGCATCACCCAGACATATCATTTGGCTGGGGATATGCAGAAATTAAAATTACAACTCATGCAATAGAGGGATTGTCTGAAAATGACTTTATCTTAGCAGCAAAAATAGATCAGTTAATTAATGCCTAAAATGTCTTGTTCTAGAAAATACTAAAATTGTTCCAGTTTCGTTTGCAAATTTAATTATCTCCTTGTCTCTAATAGACCCAGATGGTTGTATAACTGCCGTAACACCCGATTGAACTAATTTTTCAATTCCATCTACGAATGGAAAAAATGCATCTGATGCAGCAACGATTTCGTTATTTGTATTCATAAATTTATTCATTTTATTTATTGCAATTTGACAGCTATCCAGTCGACTTGGTTGGCCAGATCCAATTCCTGCTGTTGCGCCATTTGCTGCAAGTACTATTGCATTAGATTTTACGTACCGACAAATATTAAATGCAAAAATAAGATCTTTCATTTGTTTTGAAGTTGGTTTTTTTTTAGAGACAATTTTAAAATCTTTTTTACTAAACTTTTTTAAATCTTCTGTTTGTATTAATAATTCCTCATTAGAGGATACAAATCTTAATATTTCTTTAAAAGAATAATTTGTAGCATCAATTAATCTTAAATTTTTTTTCTTCTTTAATAATTTTAGAGCATCTTTATCAAAACCATTTGCGATAATTACTTCAAGAAATAATTTATTTAATTCTGACGCTAAATTTTTTTTAATTTTAAAATTACATGATACAATCCCGCCAAAAGCACTAATAGGATCACAAGCAAGAGCAGATTTGTAGCTTATAAGAGGATTTGTATTTATTGAAACTCCACATGGATTAGCGTGCTTTACTATGACGGTTCCAATGTTTTTTGGAAGCGATTTTGAAATAGTTAAAGCTGAAAATATATCATTATAATTATTATAACTTAGTTGTTTTCCATGAATTTGATTTAGGTTTAAAGAACTATTTTTTGAATATATTCCACTTTCTTGATGTGGGTTTTCCCCGTAACGGGGAGTTGCAATAAGATTAGTATGAAAAACTTTCTTTTTTGGAAAAATTATATTATTTTTTTTATTAAAATAATCAGAAATAACAGAATCATAATAAGCTGTTTCTGTGAAGGCAATTCTGGATAATTTTTCTCTAAATCTTAAGGATGTAGAGCCTATATTTTCTCTTAATTCATCAATTAGCTCTTCATATTGATTAGATGAAGTAATAACTGTCACATCCTGATAATTTTTAGCTGCTGATCTGACCATTGTTGGACCACCAACATCAATGTTTTCAATTATCTTATTGTGATTATTTGTATTTTTTAATGTTTCTTCAAATGGGTAAAAGTTTACAACCACTAAATCTATATTCTCAAAATTATTATCTTTTAAGTTTTTCAAGTGAACTTTGTTATTTCTTTTGTTTAAAATTCCCGCATGTATTTTGGGATGAAGAGTTTTTACCCTACCTTCTAGAATTTCAGGCGAATCAGTAAATTCTGAAACTTCTAAACATTGAAATTTTAATTTTTTAATTTCTTTATATGTGCCGCCTGAACTAATAATTTTTATATTATTTTTTTTTAAAGATGTAAGAAGTGGCTTTAAATTCTTTTTATCTGATACAGAAATAAGAGCTGTTTTTATTTTTTTCATTAAAGTTTAGTAATTTCCCATTTTATATTTTGAATTTTATCTTTACACACTCCTGATATACATATGTTTTGATTTTCTTTGTATGAATTTTTAATACCTAAATATAATCCATTATCAATGTTTATATCAAAATTTTCACAATTGAATTTCCAACCTTCGTCTCCCAACTCTATTAGGATTGATTTATTATCCTGAGTTTTCATTACTTTTGAGCTTGGATCCAGGTGAAATCTTATATCAAATTTAATATCTTCAGATTTTTGTTTTCTTAATAATTTATCAAAACCAACAAATTTCATTTGCTCTGGGTAAAATTCTATTTCCCTTTTATGAATAGTTTTAAACTTTTTTAGATAACCATCATGTGACCCTGATATTTTCCAATAATTGTCTTCAAAAACAACATTTTTCTCAATTATTTTAATACTTTCTTTGACCAATATATTTGATTTATTCAATTTTCTATAAGCACAAGAAGAATGATCTTCGATTGTTAAAGTGCTTTGTAAAGCTGTGCTTTTTGAGAGTTTATATAGTTTGTGTTCTTTATTAGCAAAGTAACCAGAGTTTGTTATCAGCTTTTTACCATCTGAGAAAATTTCAAATGAAAGAGCTCCTGATTGATAAAATTTTGAATAATTACCACTAGGACTTTCACCTATATCCATTGTTAATATAATTTTTTTATTTTTAAGAATAGCATAACCAGCAATTTCTTTATTTTCATTTTTAAATACATATCCAAATCTTTTTAGATATTGATCAAACTCATTATTATTGGAAACATAATTGCCGTTAAAAAGAATATCTTGATTAATGTTTTGCCAAATAAAAGCATAATTTTGGCCAAGATAATATATTATTTCATCAATATATTCCGGAATTGTGTTTTGTGACTCTTTAAACCACTCTCTAATAATTATAAAATATTTTAAGTAAAAAATAAGTTGTTTTATATTTCTAGATTTAGGAAAACCATTATTATTAATAGATGATTTTATTATTTTTTTTAAAAGGTTTAATCCATTATTAAGATATTTGTTATTATCTTTATAAGCTAGTCCTGTTAAAATAATAGCCGCACACCCAATAACTTTGTTTTCAACTTCTGACAAATTTTTTATTTCATTTAAAAGATGATTTGTTTGTTTTTGAACACTCTGATTAAATTTTTTTTTGAAATTTTCATCACAATCTTCATAAGTTAATTGATGGTTAGATAACCATGAAATTATTCTTTTGGAAGTAATATCAAAATCCCAACTTTTTTTACTATATTTGTCGTTTTTATTAATCCAATTATTAATAACAGTTTGAGTCATCTTTTTTGATGATTTTAGATCTAAACTAAAGAACCAATAAAAATTATTTAATTTTTCAAATTCATTATAATTTAGATTGTTTTGCCAAATTTCTTCTAAAGCAAAATCTTCAATTTTATATTTTTTTTTTTGATATTTTATTATTGAAGATAGTAGGTGGGGACTTGGTTTATATTCAAAAGTAAGATCATTGGTTATAGAAATTCTTTTATTATAAAAATTAGAGTTTTGATAAAATTCTTTTATATTTTTTTTTAAATCAAAATAAATTTGCCTTAAGCTATTAGTAAAATTATTAATGATCATTAACTTATTTTAATTTTAATAAATCAATATTTTTTTTAATATCTCCATTATTACTTTTGAATACAGTTGTTCCTGAAACAAGTATGTTGGCACCAGCCTCAATTGCTGATTGGCAATTATCAAAATTAATCCCTCCATCAATTTCAATATCAAAAAGCATATTTTTTTCAGATTGAATTTTTTTTAGTTGTTTAATCTTATCCAGGACCTCCGGCATAAATTTTTGACCTCCAAATCCTGGATTTACGCTCATTATTAAAACCAAGTCTATTTTATCAAGGTAGTTTATAATTAGATCAATTTTGGATTTTGGATTAAGTGAGATACCAACTTTTTTATTTAAGTTTTTTATCTTTAAAATAGATTCTTCTAGATTATCTGTTGCCTCAGGATGAATTGTAATAATATCTGCCCCAGCATCTGAATATGCTTCAATGTACTTGTGAACAGGTGATATCATCAAATGAACATCAAATTGAATTGAGCACTGTTTCCTCAAGGCTTTAATCACTGGAGGCCCAATAGTAAGGTTTGGAACAAAATGACCATCCATAACATCTACATGAATCATATCTGCACCACCTTCTTCAAGTCTTTTAATTTCATTGCCTAATTGACTGAAGTCAGCTGATAAAATTGATGGTGAAATTTGTATTTTTTTCATTGATTGCTAAAGCTATTAGTATCAATTTTTAAAATTTAATTGAATTAAATAATTGATAAATTTGTTTGGAAATTTCACTTTCGAGTGGAAAGGATAGCATACCCATTACAGAATAGCCTAAGACCCAAGGCATAAAGTAAAACCTAATCATATAAAAGAACCAAGCAACATATAATGGAACGAGAGGTGCTATAATGAAAGAAGGGGTTATAGGTTTAAATATTTTTAAAAGAGGATTAGTGTATTTTACAAATATTTTCATAAAGAAGAATTCTGAGTCTTCTTTTTGAAAAATATTCATCGCAACTCTTCCTATTAAAGTCCACATAATTACTCCAAGCAGGTAATCAATAAAGTAGACCAAGGGATGAAAATTTGCTGACATTGATAAATTTATATTTGAAAAAAGATTGAATTTAAAGGGGCGAAATTAATCGCCCCTTAAATTAAGATTTGATGGCTCTATTTACCAGTAACAGTTCTACCAGTTGGTATTCGAACTTCATCAACCATTTTTTGAGTTGCTTTATCTGGTGCTTGAGTCATTAAACTCACTACAACCATAGCAACTAAACTAACACCAGCTCCAAAGATACCAAATGTTAACTGAGTAAGTCCTAAGAACCCACTTCCTCCAGTTCGTACCCAAACTAGGTACCAAATAGCAGAAGCAAGACCTAAAACCATACCAGCAATAGCACCTTCTCTGTTAGCTCTCTTCCACCATACACCAAGTACAAGCGGGAAGAACAAACCAGACATCGCAAAGTCAAAAGCCCAGATAACTGAACCCAAGATTCCTTGGATTTCCATTGCTGCAATAGTTGCTCCAGCAAAACCAATTACTACAAGTAATACTCTTGCAACAAGAAGTCTTTTCGCAGTCTCTGCTTTTGGATCTATCATCTTATAATAAACATCATGAGAGATCGCATTAGCAATTGCTAGAATTAAACCATCAGCAGTTGACATTGCAGCAGCCATACCTCCAGCAGCAACCAGTCCTGAAATTACATATGGTAATCCAGCTATTTCTGGTGTTGCTAATACTACAGCTTTACCGCCCATGAAAAACTCGTTTAATTCAAGAGTTCCATTTCCGTTAAAGTCACTGATGAACATCAAATTAGCTTGATTCCAGTTTTGGAACCAATCAATTGATTGAACTTCAGCAAATGATTTACCAATAATACCTGTAGATAAAGTTGGATCAATCAACGACAGTTTAGATAGTGTTGCTAACATTGGCGCAGAAGAATACAGAAGGAAGATAAAGAATAAAGACCAACCCACTGATTTTCTAGCTGCTTTTACACTTGGAGTAGTAAAGTATCTCATCATCACGTGTGGCAATGAAGCTGTTCCCATCATCATCGCTAGTGCTAACGAAATAAACGCCCAAGGCGTTGCATTTACTGCAGAGTGTGCTTTAGTTATTCCAGCTAACCCTTTAGGTACTGTTGCTAGATCAGCAGCAGAGTTTTTAACAAAACCAAACTGT
>Ga0213869_10003620_pt1 | contig 10224 bp, 4 predicted proteins | sample PICome_10_FD_160083 | JGI IMG/M metagenome (GOLD analysis project Ga0213869, IMG submission 160083) | Coastal seawater microbial communities near Pivers Island, North Carolina, United States - PICO132 | ecosystem: Environmental > Aquatic > Marine > Coastal | place: USA: North Carolina...
GATGATGCTGAAGCCGTAGCCCATCACCATGTGGCCGATCACGGCGCCGATGATCCCGAACGGAATCGCGACCATGACCACCAGTGGCTGCACCCAGCTTCGGAAGGGAATGGCGAGAAGCGCGTAGATCACGAAGAGGGCGGCCACGAATCCGGTGCCGAGACTCTGAAGCGACTCCGCCTGTGCGTTCTGCTCGCCCTCGAAGGTCCAGGTGAGCCCCGGAAACTCCCGCTGGAGTCGGGGGAGCACCGAGTCGTCGAGGACCGCGGTGATCTCGTTGCCGTTCGCGATCTCGGGATCGATGTCGGCGGAGACTGAATTCACGCGGCGGCCGTCGGTTCGCTTGATGCTGGTGTAGGCGCGGCCCTCGGTCGCTTCCGCCGCCTCGGAGAACGGGATCTCGGTTCCGGACGGCGTCCGAAGCACCGCCCTCTCCACGGTGTCGAGGGTGCTTCGTTCCGAGTCGGGCAGTCGCACCATGACCCGGACTTCGTTTCGTCCGCGCTGCTGGCGCAGGGCCTCGACCCCGTAGAAGTAGCCGCGGGTCTGGCGAGCGAGTTCGTCGGCGGTGAGGCCGAGGCTGCGGGCCTCGGGCGTGATCTGGAGATTGAACTGGGTCTTGCCGAGGGAGACTCCGGAATCGATGTCGTTGACGCCGGCGAACTCCTCGAGCCGTTCGGCGAGTGCGATACTCGCGAGATCGAGCACGGTCGTGTCGCGATGGCTCAGCTGGACGTCGATCGCGGCGCCGCTGGAGCGGCCGGTCTCGCTTCGAAACGAGATCGACTCGAGTCCCGCGATTCGTCCGGTGTTCTCGCGCCAACGTCTCGAGAAGTCACCGGCCGACACCATCCGCCGATCCTGGGTCACCAGGGACGCCTGGATCCCGAGCAGGTGGGAGCCGTTCGATCCCGCCTGCTGCACCGGGCCGAAGCCGCCGATGCCGCCTCCGAGCACGCCGTAGACGTTCTCGACCACGTCGACTCCGCCCGACTCGTCGATGGTCTTCGCGAGGCCCGCGAGGAGACGGTCCTGGACCTCGATGGTCCGCTCGACCGGAACACCGACCGGGAGCACCGCGTTCACCCGCACGAAGTCCGCATCGATCTTCGGGAGGAAGGTGAAGGGGATGCGTCCACTCACCAGGGTCGCGATCGCGATCAGGAGCATCGAAAGGCCGATCGCGATGGTCCCGTATCGGTTCCGGGTGGCCAGCATCGCGACGGGCCGGTAGACGTTTCGGATGAAGGCGTGGAGCCAGCGCTCGAAGTAGGTGCTCGGGATCGAGAGCACCTTCCAGAAGAGCGTGGCTCGAGGCGCATGGGAGAGGTGCGCTGGAAGGACGAAGAGCGATTCGACCAGCGAGACCGCGAACACGCTGATCGCGACCGCCGGGATCTGCATGAAGAGCTTTCCGCTCGCACCCGGGACGAAGAGCATCGGTGCGAAGGCCACCATGTTCGTGAGGACCGCGAAGGTCACCGGTCCGGAGATCTGCCGGGCACCCGCGATCGCCGCCTCGAGGGCCGGCATCCCCGCCTCTCGCTTCTCGAAGATGTTCTCGCCCACCACCACGGCGTCGTCGACGATGATCCCGAGCGTGACGATGAACGCGAACAGCGAGATCATGTTGATCGACGCGTCGGTCTGTGCGAGGAACAGGAACGACCCCAGGATCGAGATCGGAATGCCGAGGGTCACCCAGAAGGCGAGTCTCGGCTCGAGGAAGAGCCCGAGCATCAGCAGGACGAGACCGAGCCCGATCGCGGCGTTCCGCACGAGCAGGTCGACCCGTTGTCGATACGAATCGGAATCGTCGCGGATGATCTCGAGGGCCATGCCGGCGGGCAGTTCGGGGCGGAGCTCTTCGAGGTACGTCTTCACTTCGTCGGACACCGAGATCGGCGTCTCGCCACCGACCCGGTAGACGTCCACGGTGGCCGCGGGAAGTCCGTCCAGCGTGGGTTGCAGATCGAGGTCGGCGAATCCGTCGATGATCATCGCGATCTCGCCGAGACGGACGGTCGATCCGTCGGGTCGCGAGATGATCGGGATGTCGGCGAACTCCCGTCCGAAGTCGCGTCGTTCGGTGGTTCGGAAGAGGATCTCACCGGCATCGGTCTTGAGGCTTCCGGCGGGAAGGTCGATCGCGGCCCGACGGATCTCGGCCGCGACCTGGCCGAGGGTGAGGTCGTAGGACCGGAGCGTCGCCTCGGGGATCTCGATCGAGATCTCGAGCGGCTTCGCGTCCCCGAGCTGCACGAGGGTGATCCCCTCGCGAATCGCGAGTTCGTCCCGGATCCGCTCCGCCGTGTCGCGAAGCACCTTCGCCGGGAAGTCGCCGGCCACCGCGAGGTTCACCACGCGGTTTCGATTCTCGAGCAGGCTCACGGTCGGTCGCTCGGCATCCTCCGGGAGCGTCGTGATGCGGTCCACCGCGTTCTTCACGTTCTGGAGGACGCGATCCGGGGCGGCGGTCAGCTGGAGTTCGACGCTGACCGAGCCGCGGCCTTCACTGGCCGTGCTGGTGATCTTCTTCACGCCGTCGAGCCCGCGCACCGCGTCCTCGATCACGGTGATGATCCCGCGTTCGACCTCTTCGGGACTCGCGCCCGGATACGGCACCGAGATGCCGACGATGTCGAGCGAGAAGGAGGGGAAGACCTCCTGCCGGACCCGAAGCGCCGACATCACGCCGCCGATCAGGAGGGCGACCATCAGCAGGTTCGCGGCCACCGGATGTCCGGCCATCCACGCGACCGGACCGCCGTTGCGAGCGCGGCGCCTCATCGGTCGTCCCCGCCGATGCCGGCGGTCTCCGCCGAACCACCCGCGTCTCCGGCGGGGTCGAGGCGCTCGAGCGGCATGCCCGGAATCGCGACGGGCAGCGGACTGCTCACGATCTCGTCACCCGGTTCGAGACCGACGCGTCCCAGCACGGTGTCGGGTCGACCGACGATCACCTGGAGATCGCGGAATCGAAGGCGATTTTCGGCGTCCATCACCCAGATCGACTGGTTGTTGCGGACGACCGCCCGCGGAAGTTCCAGGACGTCTTCGACCCGCGGGCCCTCGATCTCGACGCGGACGTAGCTGCCGAGCAGCAGCGGATCGAGGGCTTCGTCGCCGGCATCTCCACGCTGCAGTCCGAGCGGATCCTCGACGAGGATTCGAACCCGGGCGAGCCGGCCGGCGCGTTCGACCTCGCCCAGCAGGCGATCGACCCGACCCGTGCGTTCGATCCGACGACCATCGCCCAGTTCGAGGATGACCCTGGCCGACGAGTTCCGCTCGGGATCGTCGGGGTCGATGCGAAGCCAGTCGAGCTTGTCGAGGGGGACCGACACGAGGACGTCGAATCGGTCGGTGCCGACGATGGTCGCGATTCGCGACTGGGGCGAGACGACCTGTCCGATCTCGACCTCGTCCTGTCGTACCAGTCCGTTGAACGGCGCCTCGACCGTGGTTCGTTCGAGCGCGAGCGTCGCCGCCTCGAGGCGGCTCTCGGCGGCTTCGAGCATGATCTCCTTCTCCACCCGCTGCGGTTCGCGTCGGGCGAGTTCACGACCGACGTCCGAGGTCTCGACCGAATCGCCGAGAAGTTCCCATTCCCGCTGGGCGACGAGGCCGCGTGCGCATTCGAGTCGGAGGGCGACGGTGGCGTTGGCCACGTCGGCCTCGCGTTGGCGCACCGTGAGCTCGTAGTCCCTTGGATCGATCTCGAGGAGACGTTCGCCGGCCTTGACGAGTCCGCCGGGCTGGAGTGCGTCGTTGAGCCCGGTCACCAGACCGCCGACCTGGGCCTGAAGCGTCAGCGTCCGGTTCGGTTCGATCGTCCCGTAGGCGATGATCTCGGCCACGTCGTCGCGGGGCTCGGGCAGGATCGTCTCGACGAGGGTGGTGACCGACTCGACTTCGGCGCGGGCGGGTTCGGGCTTCTCGGCGAGCAGCCGCATCGTGCCGTAGATCGATGCGGCGAGGAAGAGCAGTGGGACCAGCACGCGGGCGAGGGCCACCAGCCATCGGATGGGCGCCGGCGGGGCGGCGGGAGTCGGGGAGTCGGTCGGGCCCTGGGTCATGATTCTGAGTTCCGGAAGGTCGAGTCGTCGGGTTCGGTGGCGATCGTCTGATCGGATTCGCGAGGATTCCGGTCGACTGGTGGCTGGAGGTCTCGCGTCCAGGCACCGCCGATCGCGAGGAGGAGTCGGGCGCGATTGGCGAGCATCGAGCGCTGCACGCCGATCTCCCGTCGCTGGAGATCCTGAAGGGCGCCGATCGCGGTGATCACGTCGAGGTACTCGATCTGGGCGTTCGCGAACCGAATCCTGCTCGCGATCAGGGTCCGCTTCGCGAGTTCGACCTGGACGCGGACCTGCTCCAGCAGTTCGACCTGGTTGCGTTCCCGATCGATCGCGTCCTCGACCTCGCGGAGCGCGATGATGAATCGTTCGGTGAAGCCGTCGACGCGTTCCTGCAGGATCGCCCGACGACGATCCGCCTCGGCGCCGCGACGATCCGCGTCGAAGACGGGTTGCAGGACGGCCCCGGAGAGACTGGCGATCGTCGAGTCGAAGAGGCTCGAGACCTGATCGCCGGAGAAGCGACCGTCGAGGGAGAGCCGAAGTGCCGGGAGCATGTCGGCGATCGCGACCGCGACTTCGAGATCCGCCGCGGCCACCCGGTCGTGGGCGGCCCGCAGGTCCGGGCGACGTTCGAGGAGATCACGCGGCGACGGGAGCGACGGAAACGCGGGGAGTTCCGGGAGGGTCGGTGTCGCGTCGAAGGGATCATCGGTCTCGAGGGACTCGGGCGTCCGGGCGAGCAGGACCGCGAGCTGGTTCCGGTTGGTCTCCAGTGTCGACCGGACCTCCGGGATGGCCGCGATCACCGACTCGAGCTGGGAACGCTGCTGCAGGACCTGCAGCCCGTCGCCCACGCCCTGCCCGAAGCGGAGTTCGGTGAGCTCGAGCAGCGTCCGACTCAGCTTGATCTGCCTCTCGAACAGGATCAGGAGCTGTTCCTGCTCCTGGATCGAGAACCAGAGCTCGGTGATCGAACCGGAAAGGAGCAGTGCGGTCTGTTCGGCGTCGGCGCGGCTCGCCCGGGCGAGCAGCGACGCGGCGTCTGCACGATTGGCGATCCGCTTCCAGAGATCCAGCTCCCACGTGAGCCCCAGGCCGATCGCGAAACGGTCCGAGGTGTTCGCGGGGAAGTCGGCGGGATCGGTGCGGGTTCGTGCGGCGGACGCGTCGAGATTGACTTCGGGGTAGAGGAACGCACCGGCGATCCTGGCCTGGGCGTTCGACTGCTCGAGCCGCGACCACGCTTGTCGCAGGCCGAGGTTCGACGCGAACGCCGACTGCATGGTGCGGTCCAGTGCCGGTTCGCCGAAGCTCGTCCACCAGGCGTCGGGGGCCGCGACCTTCGGACCGTCGGGCGCGTCGAACCGCTCGGGGATCTCCACCTCCGGGAGATCGGTGTCGCGAAGCGCGTGGGGGCTGCAGCCCGCGAACGCGACGATGGCGAGGAGGACGAACGGAAGTCTTCGCCGGGGGTTCATCGCGATCCCTCCTCGGGCCGTCGCGTCGAATCGAACGCGGCGAGTGCGTTGGCGGTGACGATCGCCGCGATCTCCGAGACGCCGGCCTCGTGGATCGGTGGCTCGACGGGGAGTTTCTCGAGCATCGGTCGGCACACGCGATGCACGAGGCACTGTCCGAGGATCGAGACGCACTGAAGGTGCCTCGTCCGGGCGTCGAGATCCGTCGGGCACATGGCGTCGACGATCCGCTCGAGCCCCGCGTAGACCGGATAGATCACGGACTCGACGAACCCGTCAAGGACCCCCGACGGACTCGCGGACTCACGAAGGAGGAGTCGGTTGGCGGCGTCGCCGCCGGGCTCGAGGATCCGGTGGAGGTACCAGCCGATCCAGGCCTCGAGCGCCCGATGGTGGTCCCCGTCGTGGTCCTCGAGCGTCGGCATCGGATGGACCGTGGCCGAGCGGTAGGCGAGTTCGACGACATCCCGATAGAGGGCGGCCTTGCTCTCGAAGTGATAGTTGACCGACGCGGAGTTGGTGCCGGCGGCCTGGCAGATCTCCCGCACGGAGGCACCTTCGAGTCCCTTCTCGGCGAAGATCTCGACGGCGGCGTTCAGAATGTCCTCTCGGGTGGTCATGAAGGGGTACCGGGTGGTGGCCGACGCAGAATCAAACGATTGTATCAAGCGCGTGTCAGGATTCGTGAGGGTCTGGATCCGGATGCGTCGAGACGTCTGATCGGGGTCGAAACACAGCCTCTCAATCGTAAGCCGATAACTACTTGATCTCGTCGGGGCGACGGGTTGTAAACGACGTCGCCCCGGGTTCTTGGGTGGCAATACGCGGGGTCTCCGGTACCTTTGAGAGGCCGATTCGTGCTTTCCCGACCGTCGCGACAGGAGTTTCAGAGATGCCCACCCACGATTCTTCGTTCCGCTATCGCGTTTCGGCGGCCGCCGTCGTCGTGATTCCCGCGCTCCTCGTCGGTGCCGTCGAGGCGGGGGACACGGTCCAACTCGATTTCGAGCTGGTCGGCATGTCCTACGGGGTCGTGGCCGACGGCTGGCTCGATCCGGAAAGCTCGAACTACAACGCGATCGAGGTCGCGGCCGAGGCGGGGCGACGAATCGTCTCCGCCGACTGGAGCGGCCTGGTACTCGAGACGTGCTACAACGAAGGCGCCACCGCCACCAACTGGGCGAGCGAGCTTCGGCTGGCGATTCGAATGGATGGCACCGCCGGTGAGCAGTTCTACGACCTCGGCCAGCCGTTCGCCGGTGAGAACGCCGGTGGTGCGAAGCCCGGCGAATGCGGAACCTTCGGGCCGATCGACGGCTCCACGCTCTTCGATCCGGGCACCGCCTTCGTGGCGATGGACGGCGAAGTCGCGGTCGGCGCGTATTCGACCTGGGACGACACCACCGATCTCGTCGCGGGCACGATTCTCCAGGGTGCCGTCGTGGTCACGCTCGGCGCGCCGATCCCCGGCGCGTGCGGCACCGCGGCCCAGCCCTGCCAGGAGGCGTCGGACGAACCCGGCTGCAGCGACGCGACGTGCTGTGCGACGATCTGCGATTCGGATCCCTTCTGCTGCGACGTGGTGTGGGACGATTCCTGCGCCGCCATCGCGATCGACGTCTGCGGTCCGGCGGCGCCGAGCAACGACGACTGTGCCGACGCGATCGTCATCGAGTTCGGCACCACGCCGTTCTCCACGCTCGACACGACCGACGACGGACCCGCGCTTCCCGAGAGTTGCAACGAGGGTTTCGGCACCGGTTTCGGTTCCGACATCTGGTACCTGCTGACCCCGGACGAGACCGACGGCATCGTGGTGTCGACCTGCGACAACGCCACCTTCGACACCCGACTCGCGGTCTACGCCTCCTGCGACGGTGCGCTGATCGGCTGCAACGACGACGGCGCCGACTGCACGGGTTACACGTCCCGGCTCGCCTTCAACGGAATCGCGGGTGAGACCTACCTGCTCCGGGTCGGCGGCTACAACGGAGCCAGCGGCACCGGGACGCTCTCGGTGCAGAACGGTGAACTTCCGCCGGAGTATCCGACGGAGGTCGTCGCCCGCTGGTCGGTCGAAGACGGTGGCAACGGGAACTTCTACGCGGTCAAGTGGCTCGGGGCGGGCAGTTCGTTCGCGACCGCATCCGGCGAGGCGGAGATCCTCGGCGGGCATCTCGGCACGCTGACTTCTTCGGAGGAGACCGCGTTCGTCACGGGATTCGTCGGGATCGGGTCGCCGGCGGTCTACGCCCGCTGCGCCTTCGGCCTGGTGCAGAATCCCGACGGCACCGAACCGGGCGGCGACTGGGGCTGGGTGACCGGTGAACCGTTCGACTGGACGAACTGGACACCGGGTGAACCGAACGACAATCCGGCGCCCGAGGACTTCGGTCAGATCTACCCCGCGGGCAACTGGAACGACTGCTTCGACGACGACTTCGGTTCCGCGTTGATCGAGTTCGGCGCGGATCCGGGCATCAACGACGGCGTCACCTGGACGACGGCCGAGGGTGGCAACGGTCACACCTATCGTGGGGTGATCGTCTCGCCGCGAATCGACTGGGAGACGGCGCGGGCGATGGCCGAAGAGGCCGGCGGTCACCTCGTGACCTACGAGACGCAGGACGAGGCGTACTGGGTCAACCTGAACCTCGGCACGTACACGTCGCTCTGGGACCAGCCCGACACCGCGACCGGAAACGGCGGCCCGTTCATCGGCCTCGAGAATCTCGGTGGCGCATGGACCTGGATCACCGGTGATCCGCTCGAGTACGACAACTGGGCGCCGGGTGAACCCAGCGGCGACGGCACCGTCGGGCGGCACTTCAGCACCACCGGTCCGAGCGACCAGTTCAACGACGTCCCGGTCGACTCGCTCGCGAAGAGCTTCATCATCGAGTTCGACGACGGGAGCGGTGGTGGCGGTTGCCCGGACTTCAACGGCGACGGCGTGGTCGACGGCATCGACTTCGGCTCGCTCCTGAGCGCCTGGGGCGAATGCAGCGGGTGTCAGCAGGACCTCGACGGTGACGGCGTGGTCGGCGGGATCGACATCGGTCTGCTGCTCGTCGGCTGGGGAATCTGTCCCTGATTCGAGGAATCGGTCCGGACTGCTACCATCCGGCCATGAACGCACCGCTCATCTTCGTTGCGACGCTCGCGTCGCTGTCGATCGGAATCACCTTCGCCGCGGCCCAGGATGCCGACGTCGACCTCGAGGTCGTGATCGAGGAATCGGTGGACGTCGGATCCGGACCACCGGTGCTGCTGCCCGACGTCGACAGCGTCACCGAGCACGAGATCGAAGTCGACGGCGAGTCGTTGCGGTACCGCGCGACCGCAGGAACACTTCCGCTCTTCAACGAGTCCGACGGTGAAGTGCGGGCGCGGATCTTCTTCGTTTCCTACGAGCGGATCGAACCCGGTGGGGCCGCCGCGGCGTCCTCCGACCCGGCGGAAGCGTGGACGCTGCCCGATCCCGCGACGCGACCCGTGACCTTCTGCTTCAACGGAGGCCCCGGTTCGAGTTCGGTCTGGCTGCACCTCGGGGCGTGGGGCCCGCGCCGGGTCGCGATGGGCGACGCCGGCGGCCTGACCCCGCCGCCCTGGAACCTCGTCGACAACGACACCACGCTCCTCGATCTGACGGACCTCGTGTTCATCGATCCGGTCACCACCGGCTACAGCCGGGCCGAGGACGGCGTGGACGACGGGCTGTACCACGGACTCGAACGCGACGGCCGGGCGGTCGCGGAGTTCATCCGACTCTGGACGACCCGCAACGGTCGATGGAACTCCCCGAAGTTCATCGCGGGTGAGAGCTACGGCACGACCCGGGCCGCCTGGCTCGCGAGCGAGCTGCAATCGCGACACGGCATGTTCCTCAACGGCGTGATCCTCGTCTCGAGCGTGCTCGACTTCGGAACCGTCCGATTCAACCGATCGAACATCCTTCCCGACGTGCTCTACCTTCCGACCTATGCCGCGACCGGCTGGTATCACGGTCGGGTCGATCGCGAGCGTTTTCCGACCGTCGAATCCGTGGTGGAGGCCGCGGAGGGATTCGCGATGGAGCGATACATGCCGGCGCTCGCGGCCGGAAACAAGCTGCCCGCGGATGAACGGGCGGTGGTGGTCGCGGGGCTCTCGCGACTCACCGGGCTCGAGCCCGCGTTCCTCGAGGAATGGGACCTCCGCATCTGGGGCGGACCGTTCCAGAAGGAACTGCTTCGATCGGAGCGGAAGACGGTCGGCCGCCTCGATTCCCGATTCGTCGGCCGTGACGCCCGGGCGGCGGGACAGTCGCCCGAGTTCGACCCGAGCATGGAGGCGATTCGCGGGCCCTACACCGCGACGCTGAACGACTACGTGCGTCGTGAACTGGACTTCAAGAGCGATCTTCCGTACGAGATTCTCACCGGTCGCGTCCGACCGTGGGATTATTCGCGCTGGGAGAACCGATACGTCGACGTCGGGTCGAACCTTCGCAGCGCGATGGTGCGGAATCCCGGTCTCCGGGTCTTCCATGCCGGGGGCTGGTACGACATGGCCACGCCGCCTTTCGCGGCGGACTGGGTCTTCGATCACCTGGAACTCGAGGCCGGAGATCGCGACCGCATCGAACGCGCCTACTACCCGGCGGGCCACATGATGTACGTCCA
>Ga0213869_10003622_pt1 | contig 10223 bp, 6 predicted proteins | sample PICome_10_FD_160083 | JGI IMG/M metagenome (GOLD analysis project Ga0213869, IMG submission 160083) | Coastal seawater microbial communities near Pivers Island, North Carolina, United States - PICO132 | ecosystem: Environmental > Aquatic > Marine > Coastal | place: USA: North Carolina...
ACCATGATCACGATCAGGAGCCCAAGGCCAAACGCCAGCGACGGGCTATCGAGTAAGCCCAGAAACTCGTTAAGCCACGGCAGTCCTACATAGATCACCGCGCCCACGACCGCACCCAACAAGGATCCGAGCCCACCGATCACTGCGGACGTGTACAGCTTGAGTGAGAACGTCCAGTCGTAATCATTCGTGTTCAGATACGGATCGATGATGGCTTGGAGCGCTCCCGCGGTGCCCGCCATGGCTGCAGAAATGGCGAAGGTGCCGGTCTTTGCCAGTGCGACATTGATGCCAAACGCAGCTGCGGCATGTTCGTGATCCTTGGTTGCCCGGATCGCCCTGCCGATGCGACTGTTCAGTAGATTCCTGGTGAGCAGGAACCACCCCGCGACCACGATCAGGCAGACCACGTAGTTCCAGATATGGGGGTGGTCGTCGAGTCGCAGGAAGTCGGGCGGGTCGAACCCGCCAACATCCACCGTGCGGCCAAGTGCGGAACCGGTGAACCGGCCAAGCCGTCGACCGATTGGCGGGAACATGACCGCCAAACCCAACGTGATTAGAGCGAGATAGGGCCCACGTACCCGCAGTGAAGGCAGCGCGACGATCACGCCAGCCATGCCAGCCATTGCGGTGGCGATAACCAGAGCCACAACAACCGGGAGGTTCTGGTCAAGCAGATTGGCCATCGAAAAAGCGCCGATACCAACGAAGATGCCATGGCCAAGCGAGATGAGGCCAGTGGTACCGGTCAGGAGGTGCACGCCGAGCACGGCCAGTATGAGCACGAATACCCGGGAGAAGTCCTCGAGTAGGCCTCGATCCACGATCATCGGCAGCACCACCGCGGCGGTCAGCGCAGCGGCGCCGGTGTAGCGGTTCATACCCGGACCACTCGTGCGGTGCCAAACAGTCCGGTTGGCCGGAACATCAACAGGATTGTCATGGCAAGAAATGGCGGCACGACCGCGAGTTCACTGGGGAACGGCGTGTAGCCCGGTACGAGCGACTGGGTGAGACCGACGATCACACCTCCCATCACCGCACCCTTGGGGCTGTCCAGGCCGCCGATCGTTGCTGCCGCGAACGCCAGAATGAGCACGGTCACCATCATCCCCGGTCGCAGAATCGTCGACGCAGCAACAATGGAAACCGCAAGTGCACCGATGCCACACGAGACCGCCCACCCGATCGCCAGCGTTCGTTGCACCGGGATACCCATAAGCGACGCGGCTTCGGCGTTGCTGGTAATTGCTCGGAACGCCAGGCCGGTTTTTGTTCGGTTGATGAGTGCCCCGAGAAGCAACAGCAACGCTAATTGCACTGCCCATGCGCCGAGTGTGGTGTACCGAAGCCGGCCACCGAACACGTCTATATAGTCGCCTGGATCATCGGGAAACACCGACGGATACCGCTGTGACAGGCCTCCCCATACCTCGGTCACCAGACCGGCAAGCGCGAGGAGCAGGGCAATAGTTGCGTTGACTTTTACGAAGTCGGATCGATTGCGTAGTCGATACAACACAAGCCGTTGAAGCAGCACACCAAGTAACGCGCTGGCTATTACACCGAAGCCAATGGCGACCACCACCGGGTACGGGTGACCCGGCAGCCACGAGACCAGCGAGGTTCCGGCCACGGGAAAAACGAAACCGCCACCACCCGCGGCCGCCGCGGCCGGGGTCAGCATGACGAGTGAGGTGTACCCACCGACCATACCGATTTCGCCCAAGGCGAAGTTCAACAGCCCGGTGGCCCGAAACAACATGACGAGTGCAAGTGCAAGCGATGCGTAGATCGCACCGTTGAACAACCCGTCGAAGCACCGTTGCAAGAAGAGATCCACCCGATCACCGCCTGTGGGTACGTCGGACGGTCAGATCGATGACGCGCGATCCCACTGCCGTTGCCGCTTCATCTGCCATGTCTTCGCCCCCCGGCTTCACTCGGACCTCGTCAACTGGCCGAGACATCTCAATCGTTGCACGTCGTGAACGTCGCGCATAACAACAACCGGTACTTTGGGGGCTTATATGCCGTTGTGACATGGGAGTCCGGTGAATGACACTTCGCACGTGTCGACTCAGCACTGCGGCTCAGACGGTCACCAGGTGGCGGTGACTTCTTCGCAAGTCTCGGAGTCAGTCTCGCACAATTTGTAGGTGGCAGTGCCGCCGCCCTTGAGTTCGGTCGTGTCGTCAAAACTCCCGCTGGTTGAGTTGAAGGTCGCAACGTACTTACCGTCGCGAGTCAGATCAGTGTTACCTGTTGCACCCGTCCAGGTCAGTTCCGCCCACTGGATCCCTTTGACCTTGTAATCGTTCACCGTGAGTACAAGACGACCGGTACTCAACGGTTGCACGGTGATGATGACCGAGTCAGAGTCGGTATTACCGGCTGAGTCGGTGACTATGGCGTTGATGGTGTGTGAACCAGCAGGCAGAACCCTGCTGAACGAGCTTCCGGTCGTTATAGCAAAGCTGGATGAGCTCCAGACGATATCTCCACTGAGGTCGCCGTCTACGAGGTCGGTCGCCGATGCTTCAAACGAGATCGAGACGCCGGACTCGAACACAGCATCCTCCGATGGACTGATGATGGTGACCGTAGGTGCGGCGTCGGTTGAAACGGTAGGAATCAGCGTTGGGGCGAAGATGTCCACATTGCTCACATCGAGCAGCGGCTCCGTGGTGCCGTCGCCAGACTCGTCGGTCCAGCCGTCGTTACCAGCACTGATCACCGTGGCATAGAGAGCGTCGACGGCGGCAGCGTCGCGAGCCGGCAGGGTATTACTTGCGAGCAGAGCGAGCGCACCGGCAGCGTGTGGTGATGCCATCGATGTTCCCGAGATCGTGCCATAACTGCCCCGTTCGATCGGGTACGTCGACTCGATACACACGCCCGGTGCCGCAAGGTCAACCGCTGAGCCCCAGTTGGAGAAGTCGGCAAGTGTGTCGTCCTGATCAACTCGGCAGTGCGTTCCGGATGGATCGGCGGAGCCGCCAGCCTGACCATCGAAGTCGGCGAGAGCCGAAACGGTCAACACATTGTCGAACCGGGCCGGGCTGTAGCCATCGGCGTCGGCGCCGTTATTTCCGGCCGCAACCGCGAATGCAACCCCGGCGTTAACAGCACCCTGGATGGCGTCGTACTCAGCTCGGCTGTCACCACTTCCGCCGAGACTCATGTTCGCCACTTCGATCGTGCCGGCCATCCCTGTGACCCAATCGATGCCAGCGACCACCATGGCCTCAGAGCCACTCCCGTTCGAATCGAGCACCTTTACCGCCCAGATGCGGGCCCCTGGGGCCACCCCGACCACACCAAAGTTGTTGTCGAGTGCACCGATCGTGCCGGCCACGTGTGTGCCGTGATAGTGATCGTCGTCGCCGCCGGGGGAGCACGACGCGGTTCGCAACCGCCGTGGACCCTTGTTGGGCTGGCTACAGGTAACGCCGCCAGCGACATTGAGATCGAGGTGTTCGAAATCGACACCGGTGTCGATAACTGCCACATCGACATCGACGCGGTAGTCATCGTTTGAGTCGATATCGACAGCGGTCGTGTCGGTGAAGATTCGCGTGATCCCGGTTGGGGTCGACTGGCCGGTCGTCGACTGGGCGATGGTCACGGTGTCATTGGTCTCGATGTACGCAACCCGCGGATTACGGGCCAGAGCAGCTGCCGCTTGGGGCGACATCGTCATCGAGAAACCTTGCAGCGCATGTTCGTACACGAAACCAACCTGCCCACTGTGCGCCTGCAACATCGCTGCCGCCACCTTGGGCACACGCTGGGTACCTGGCTGGAGCACCACGATGTATGACTCGTGAGCGCCTTCCGGAGGACTCGCCGAAGCAGCGGTAGTGAGTCCAACCAACATCGCCATGGCAAGAAAGAGTGCCCACAATCGTCGCCGCGAACTCATCGTCTGTCTCATCGTCGTTTGTCCGGGTTAAGGATAGCCGAATACTCACGCCCCGCTAGGGCGGAGCGGTTGGACCGAACAGGCTCACCGATCCGCTGACCCTGCTGGCAGCAGATACAACCTTCCAACTAACGCACGTACTCGTGACAGATCAACGAGGCACGCTCGCAGTAGCTTTCGCTGTACACCTGAGTCTGCTCGCTGTGGACTGCCAAGCCAATGTCACGATCGGCTCCAGCACCACCGATGGTCGCGCAACTCCCGTGCCGCCTGCCGACACATCAATTCTCTCCGTCCCAGCCAATACACCTACCCAGAAGATGGGCTCCCCCTGCCGAGTCGGCAGCGTCGGGTGAGGGCCTCGAGGCCAATCGGGCCGTGGTGCGTCCGTCCGCACTGTTGCCGCTCGTCTGGCTGATCTACAACGGATGAATCGGAAGCGCCAACGTCGAGCGCTATCTCGGCGAGCTCACTCGGTGTGTCGCCATGAACTCGACGAGTCGGTAATGCCGGTGACCTCGGTTCGTTCGACCCCAACGAAGACTCGGTCGCACTCTTGGCCTCACTCGATCCCGCGCTCCTGGCTGCGACGACCACGGCGCTGGACGCGTGTGTCTCGCCGGTAGTGCTTGTCTCCGAGGCATTCTCAAGCGGGCGCATCGAACGTTCTGAACATGCGCAGGCCAGGTGTCTGATCGATCTGCTCGGCGACGGGACCCGCTGGGCCGACGTTGTTGCGGTGTACCAATCGGGCAGGCCGTTTCCCTTTGGCGATCTTGACCAAGCACGAGAAGCGTGCAGAGAGCTACCGGGGGCCGACCAACCACTCACCGACGAGGAACAGGCCACCGCTGATTGGCTGGTCGATCTCGCCGAGGTGATCGGCTTCGAACTGACTCGCGACGAGACCGCATGCATCATCGTCGGCTCACGTGGCGCGGTTGACCCCGGCCTCACGATCGACCTCAACGATCCCGACCTCGACGCGCTTGCCCCGGTGCTTCAGGCGTACGACGCCTGCGTACCGATCGGCGGATTGCTCGCCGGATTCGACGATGGCGCGATCGTCTACTCCTTGTGTCTCGACCGCGTACTCGCCGGGTCCGTTGGCTGGCGCGAGCTCGCCGACCTCGGGGCCCGGGTCGAAGGCCTCACTGGCGAAGAGATCGCGGTCGAACCAGCGGTCGTGACCATCGATGCCGCCCGGGCACGTTGTCTGTCAGCCGAACCGGGTCAGCTGCTGGTTGACCTCGGCGACGTACTCCGGGTGGAAGTCCTGGTGCACGACGGCACACGCCTGTGGGCCGGCGGCATCGATGAGCATGGCGGCACACGTCCGGGCAATCTGCTTGTCATCGACGGAACCACCGGCGAAGTTGTAACGGTATTCGCCACGGAACTGTTCAGCGTCGAGATCATCACCAGCGACCAAGACCATCTGTGGGTCGCTAATGCCGACGGCGAGGTGATCCAGCGAGTGAGCCTGCTCACTGCCACTCTGGACATGCCGGTTGAGCTTGCAGGGCGAGCCGTCGGCGACCTGCAGCTCACCGCCGACGCTCTGTGGGCCACCGACAACAACGCTGGCGCACTCCTGCGGTTAGACCGTGTTACCGGCCAAATCCTCGAAGAGATAACCATCGCACCAGGCGATTGGTATTCGTCGGACCTGACGACCGCAGCCGGATGGCTTTGGCTCACCACCCGCGAGGATCCTGTTGTCCGCCAGCTCAACCCGTCAACAGGCGAGTTGGTGGCCGAGTATCAGGTCGACTCCCAGTACACCACGCACCTCATCGACCAGGGCGACGCCGTTGGCATCTACGGATTTTCTCAACTGTGGCGCATCGAAGATGGCCAAGCCCAGGCAGAGCAGCTCATCGACGACTACGGCCAAGAGGGCCTCGATCCCGACGCGGCCGTTGCCGTCGGAGGCGTTGTTGCATTCGCGGACGAGAACGTCTCGGTGCTCGCAGTCCGCGACAGCGCGTCGGGCTTCATCGAGCAACTTCGGTTGATCCCTGGCTTCGTCGACAGCGACCGAGACCTCATCGCCACCGACGGCGTCGACATCTGGTTGACCACCTACGACGACCTTCTCGTGCGATTCGGCGGCTAAGGCATTCGGTGAGTTGGCGTATGCCTGGCGGACCCCGAAGCTCAACTTTCCCTTAGGCGCCGCAACATCTCAACCGTGGCACGTCGTGCACTTCGCGCCTGACAACAACCTGAACAGCAGGGGATTTGTCTACTGTCGTCCTATGGGACTCCGGTGAACGACAGCTCGCACAAACCCCGGCTACCTCGGAGCAAGCACAAGGGTGAGCGTAACGTTGGCGGCCCGGTTGGAACCGGCCCGGCGGCTTCGCATCCCGTGGGCTTCCGCCAAGGCATGCGGGCCATGCGGCACCGAGACTTCCGCATCTTCTTCATCGGCGCAATCATCTCGAACTCGGGCAGCTGGCTGCAGAACCTGGCCGTGCCATTCGTCCTATTCGAACTCACCGGCAAGGCAATTTGGGTCGGGCTGGCAGGTTTTGCCCAGTTCATTCCTTCGTTCTTTCTCGGACCCGTGGGTGGGGCGTTGGCCGATGGGAACGATCGACGGAAAGTCTTGCTGGCGACCCAAACCGCGATGGCGGCGGCTGCCTTCCTGCTGTGGGGTGTCTGGGTTCTCGATTGGCGCGAGCCGGCCCTGATCCTGGTGATCGTTGCGCTCACTGGAGTGTTTGCCGGGCTCAATATTCCCAGTTGGCAGGCGTTCGTGCCTGCTCTCGTACCTCGAGAAGACCTGGCTTCGGCGATCACGTTGAACTCGACACAGTTCAATGCGGCCCGAGCGATCGGTCCCGCGTTGGCTGGTGTGCTCCTCGCTGTTGCTGGTCCGGCGTGGGCGTTCTTCCTGAACGGACTGTCGTTTGTCGCGGTGCTCGTTGCGCTCGCCATGGTCCGCCCTGTGCCGAACGAACGTGTTCCCGGACACGCCAAGAAGGGCGTGATCGCCGGTTTCGGCGAGGGCCTCCGTTACATCAACAAACGGACCGGTATCCGGGTGAGCATCGTGTGCGCCATGCTCGTCGCGTTCTTCGGTAATCCGATCACCCAGTTCACCGTAGTGTTCGTCTCCGATGTCTACGACGCCGGGCCCCGGGTGTTGGGGGTGCTCGCGGCTGCGGTCGGTGTGGGCGCGGTCATGGTCGCGCCGATGTTGTCGTCGTGGGACGGCGTGATCGGTCGTTCAGCGCTCGTGCGTTGGGGACTCCCCACCTACGCGGTCGCCGTCATCGCCTTCGGGTTGGCGCCCAACTGGCCGCTCGGTCTCGCAGCGCTCCTGGTCGTCGGCGGCGGATTCCTGGTGGTCATTGCCACCACCAACACTGCGGTCCAGATGATCGTGGCCGACGAGATGCGGGGCCGGGTTATGTCGGTGCGGGTGATGGGTTTCACGCTCGCGTTCCCGGTCGGCTCGCTCGCCCAAGGTGCCCTCGGCGACTGGTGGGGCCCCCAGCTCACCGTGGTGATCTTCGGTGCGATCCTTCTCTCGGTCGCGGTGTGGTTGTGGACCAAGCCGACGCTGCTCGATCATCTCGACGCAGTCGACGACACCCCCGACCGATAACCACCCGAGGGCTATTTTGGCTTGGTGGACAGGAAGTAGCTGTTGCTGCGGTCGTCGCGCACGCCAGTCACATCGATGTCGGCGAAACCAGCCAGCGTCAGCCGCTCGACCGCGGTCTGATGACCCCACGCCGTGCCGAGCCCTTCGCCGCCGTACGCCAACGACACGGTCATGCAATGCATGGTCGACACGCTGTACATGAACGCTGACATGGGTTCATCGATATTGTCGGCCAGCTCGCTCGACGACTTCGGCTCCACACACAGGTACGTGCCGCCAGGTCGCAACATGCGGTAGATACCCGCCAACACCGTGTCGGGATGGGCCTGGTCATGGATGGCATCGAACGTGGTCACGAAGTCGAACCGATCCACCTGATCGAGTGCTGCCGCGTCGGCCACCTCGAAACTCAGGTTCGTCAGGCCGGCCGCAGCTGCTTCGGCCCGAGCGACGGTGATGGCGTCTTCGCTGATGTCGAAGCCCACAAATCGGCTAGCAGGGAACGCAGCCGCGAAAATACGCATCGCTTTGCCGCTGCCACAGCCAACGTCGGCAACATCGATGCCGGCTTCCAATGCCTGGGCCACCGGCAAGATCGGTACGACCTGATCGATCAGGGTACGTTCATAACGCTGACCGCTCGACTCGGCCATAAGCGCCTGGAACCGGGGGTAACGGTCATAAGGCACCCCGCCGCCGCTGCGGAATGCTTCGGCGATCTCATCTTCGACCTCACCGAGAAGTGCGACGTATTGACACTGGGTGCTCAGGTTCAGCGGCCCAGCCCGCCGGGTGAGCAGCCCGGCATGTTCGACCGGCAGGGCAAAGGTGTCCGTAGCCGGATCGAAGTCGACGATCGCACCACACGCCATGGCGCTGAGCCACTCGCGCACATATCGCTCGTGCAGGCCGGCATCCTCGGCGATCGCCGCCGCGGTGCGAGCCGGTTTGCCATCCATCGAATCGAACAGACCGGTCTTGTGGCCAAGGCTGATCATCAACGCCAGCGCCCCGCCGTTCATGATCCCGACGATGTTGGCTTGGAAGGCCCTTGCTCGTGTCTTGTCAAACTCCACGGTGTCACTCATGGCTCCATCTTGGCACTCTGTCGCTATTGAACCACCAGGAACCAGTGCCGGTACCCGGACATCAGACGTTCGATTTCCGCCATTGCGTCACGGCAGATCGAACAGGAAGGATGGCGTGGTAATCCCGAGGAGGCGAGCCGCGGCTTCGTCGCGCAGGTGGGGTGCGACGGTCACATGACTGCGCACGACAGTGGCGTTGCGCCGGAGTCGATCGAGTGGATGTCCCGCCATGTTCGCGGTGGTGCCAGCGGCCTCGACCACTGACTCGACGGCCTCGACACACCCCGCGGTTGTATCGGCGCAGGCCATAAGAAAAACCGCCTTCTGTTTGTCGGTGAAGGGCTCGTGACGGCTCGCACGCTCCCACGCGTGGTCACATTCGTCGAGAACCCACGCACGTCCGGCCCGCAAACGGCTTTCGGCCCGAGCGAGTGCCTGTTGAGCGAATGGGCGCTCAGCCAAGCTGACGGATCCAAACGCAGGTGTCTTGTGCGCGGCGAGTTCGATGAACACATCGACGGCTGCACGGGCGATGCCGAGCGCGACCGCTGTCTTGTTATGTGCGAGTCGCACGCCGAGCGGAATTCGGGCGAGCACCGACTCGGCTCGTTGTTGAGCGACCCACGCCTTGTCATAGAACGCGATCTGCTCCTCGGGAACAACGAGCCCATCAATCAGCACATCGTGCGAGCCCGAGCCCCGCATCCCGGACGTATGCCACGTATCGAGGATCTCGAATTCACCGCGACGAGCGAACGCGTAAACCGGGCGTGGCGACACCTGCTCATCGCCGCTGAATGCGAGGACCTGCCCGCCGAACCAGTGAGCGTTATGGCAGCCGCTGGCCCACGGCCAACGACCGGTGATTTGCCACCCGCCCTTGACGGCGTCGGCTCGACAGACCGCAGCGGTCGATCCACAAACGATCGTAAGCGGATCGGACAACAACTCGGCACCGTGTCGCCACTGCAGCGCCATCAATGCGAGGTTCTCGACGCCAATCATCAGGTTCCACCCAGTCGCTCCATCGGCGTACGCAATGGCCTCGATCGCCTCGAGTTGGTGGCGTGGCGACGCATCGGCACCGGCATAGGAAGGTGGTGCCCCCAGTCGATGGAGTCCTGCTTCGGCAAGTGCCACGGCGACGGTCTCGTTGAGGTGCCTGCCGGCCTCGGCTTGATCTGCGTGGTCACGAACGAGTGGCGTGAGCGCGGCAGCACGTTCGACGAGCGTTCGTCCGTTGATCATGTCCCCATCTTGGCACCCCATCAACAACCGAGTTCCAGCAATCGTTACCGTTGCGCCTGCTAGACACGTGATGGTCGAAGAGAATGCGGAGGACAGAGTGGGTTTGTTAGAGAACAAGGTCGCGATCGTGACGGGTGCTGGTTCAGGAATTGGCGAGGCGAGTGCCCACCGGTTCGCGGCCGAAGGTGCCGCGGTTGTCGCGGTCGATATCCGCGCCGGCAAGGCGGCAGAGGTCGCCGAGGCCATCGTCGCGGCCGGTGGTCACGCTATTTCTCTGGCAGCGAACGTTGCCGAGGCCGACGACGTAGAAGCGATGGTCGATGAGACCGAGAAGCGACTG
>Ga0213869_10003623_pt1 | contig 10221 bp, 2 predicted proteins | sample PICome_10_FD_160083 | JGI IMG/M metagenome (GOLD analysis project Ga0213869, IMG submission 160083) | Coastal seawater microbial communities near Pivers Island, North Carolina, United States - PICO132 | ecosystem: Environmental > Aquatic > Marine > Coastal | place: USA: North Carolina...
TGATAACATTTACTTAAGTGTTAAATTTACATCATGGTCAACTAATAAAAATGGTGGCTTTGCATATGAAAGAAGTACACCAGGTACTGATTTTACCTACACACCAAATCCTAATTTTTCAGGGTCTGACTCTTTTACTTTCAAAGTAAATGATAAAGGAATTAATTCAAGTACAGATACTGATGTTGAAATTAGTGATCCAGCTACAGTATCAATAAATGTCAATAATACAGACAATGACCCTCCCCTGGCTGAGAACAAATCAGTCTCTGCCAGTCAAGATACAGAAACAGCAACGATATCTCTTGTTGCATCAGATCCTGATGATGACGATTCATCGTTAGTCTTTTCAATAGCTACCCTTCCTACAAATGGGATTTTAAAAGATGGAGGTACTGAAATTACTGGAGCTGCAGATATTTCAGCTGCATTAACTTACTCACCAAATAATGGTTATACAGGAAGTGATTCTTTTACTTTTACAGCAAAAGATGATCAGTCGGCCACAAGTACAGCGGCTACAGTTTCCATTTCTGTTTCAGACTCTAATGACCCTCCTGTTGCTACAGCAAAATCAATTACAGTAAATGAAGATGTGGAGTCTGAAACCATTATTTTAGAAGCTACAGATCCTGATGCCTCCGACACATCATTTACCTATTCTATTGCAACTTTACCAGCAAATGGTACATTGAAAGATGGGGGAACAGTAATTACAAAAGCTGGCGATATCTCAGACATTTTAACCTATATTTCTAATAATAATTATGTTGGAAATGATTCTTTTACATTTACAGCAAAAGATGATGAATCCGCTGAAAGTTCTGCAGCAACTGTTTCAATAACAGTTAATAATGTAAATGACCCACCTGTTGCTCAAAATCAGTCAATTACAACAAGAGAGGATACTACTACTAGCCCTGTGATTACTTTGTCAGCAACCGACCCTGACACATCTGACGATACTTTTACATACACCATTAAGGTGCTACCAACTAAAGGAATCTTAAAAGATGGTTCTACAGAAATTACAGCAATAGGAACTGAGTTAAGTGGAGCAACTTTGACTTATACTCCTGACTTAAACTACAATGGAAATGATTCGTTTAATTTTTCTGCCAAAGACGATGAAAGCGCTGAAAGTGCAGATGGAAGTGTTTCATTGACTATTACACCTTGGAACGATCCACCTGTTGCCATTCAACAAAACTTGAGTACTGGTGAGGACACCTCACTAAATATAACTGTTTCAGGGACAGATGTTGATGGCGACGACTTGACTTATTTCTTGTACTCACTTCCAATAAATGGGACTTTAGAGCAAGGTGGAACTACTATTGTAGATGCAGATTTACCAAAAACTTTGACTTCCTTGGATTTGACCTATGTTCCAAATGCTGGCTATAACGGATCAGACACTTTTAAATTTAAAGCTAGAGATTTGACTTACGAGTCATTTTCTACAGCCAATAATATGGTTGTGATAAATAATAGTGGAACTCCAGTTACCTATGAAACAGAATATGGAAAAACATATTTTTTAATACAATCCACTCCAACAAAAATGGACTGGCCTGATGCCAAAGCAATAACTGATTCTTATTACGGAGCAAGAATGTATGTTCCTTTAAATGCAGAAATGGAAAAATCTGTTTACGATGCTTTACAGTCAATGAGTAGACTTGACGGTCCTTTTTGGATGGGTCTTTATCAAGATAGAAGTGCTACGGATTATTCCGAGCCAAGTGGAGGTTGGTATTGGGTTAATGGAAATAAATTAGGGGATGGATATACCAATTGGCATGCTGGAGAACCCAACGACGCTGGAGATGAAGATTATGGACAATTTAATTTTGGCGGTTTTGGAATTAAATGGAATGACATGTCTGTGGGTAACGGACAATCTTATGCTATGTTTGAATTTACTGCAGAGGATAGTACCGCTGAAATTAATATCAATATTACAGAGGTTAATGATCCACCTGTAGCAAATAATCAAAGTGTTGAAACCAACGAAGATATTCCATTAACAATTAAACTTACAGGAAGTGATCCTGAGAATGATCCATTAACATATCTTATAAAGTCTTTACCAACTTATGGAAAATTAAAAGAGGGAGGAAATGAAATTCTAGCTTCTGAATTACCAAGATTACTTCCTGCAGATTCCTTATCCTACCATCCAAATGCTGATTATAATGGAAGCGATTCCTTTGATTTTATGATCAATGCTAACTTTTTGAATGCCTTTTCAAAAGCAAATGGTTTAAAGTTTATTGAAAAAAATGGAGAGCCTGTAACTTTTGACAAGCCTAAGGGAAAAACTTATTTTTTAATACAAAACGAAACAGGACAAGCTGGATTTGATCCTATCGATTGGCCTGATGCTAGAGCTCTCACCGAATCTTATGACGGTGCTGAAATGTACATAGTTAAAGATGAGACTATGGAAAAGATGGTATGGGACGCGCTTACAGAGATGGGTTTAACCAGTGGACAGCTTTATTGGATGGGTCTTTACCAAGATAGAACCGTTTCAGACTATATCGAACCTGGCGACGAAAGTCAAAATTTTGGTGGATGGCGATGGACCGACGGAACAAAATTACTTGGTGGTTATACCAATTGGAAAAGCGGCGAACCTAATGAAGCTGGTCCTGAAGACTATGGTCAAATAAATTTTCATGGAACTGGCGAGTGGAACGATATGAGAATTGGTTCTGGACAATCATGGCCATTATTTGAATTTGCAATTAGCGGAAGCTCTGAAAGTAATACAGCCAAAATATCGATTAATGTCAAATCTGTTAATGACATGCCTGTAGCTGACCCTATCAACCTAAGTACTTCAGAGGAAACACCTCTAGATATTACTCTTAATGCTACTGATCCTGAGGGTGTATTACTTATGGATTATGTTGTTAAGTCTTTACCATCAAATGGAGATTTAAGTGAAAATAATGTAACTATTACAGCTGCTGATTTACCTAAAACTTTATCTGGAAAAAACTTAACCTTTGTTCCAAATGAAGATTATAATGGTACAGAATCTTTTGATTACTATGTTATTGATAAAAATTGTCCTAATACCAATTCATCGATATTAACAGTTTCAGGTGATTTTACTGCCTCAGCAAGTGGAACAAATCCTATGGTTATTCCACCACAAAATATTAAGGGAACAGCTAGTGTAAATCAAAAGCAAGTAGATATTAAATTTAGTGTGGGACAAGGAGACATATTTCAAAGTTGTCAAATTAAGTTAGATGTTAGAAGTTTTGATGATGGTTTACAATTTACAATTGATGGTGTCAATCTTTTAAGTTTTTCACAACAACATTGGGACCCTGCATTTGGCGCTAGTACTACTGAGTTTAGTGGTAATGGAAGATTTGTCACATCGGGTAGTCTTTGGGCACCATGGAATGGCGATGGAAATCCAAAATTGGAAATTGCCTCTGGAAAGATCAAATTAATGGTTGATACTAAAAATGGAACGCGAGAAGATGTCTTGCCTTTTATGGACACATCAAGAACTAATTGGGCATTAGTTTCAAACTTCACTTATGATTGCGAGGCTGGATTTAATTTATTAATTGGAAATCACAACGGAGGAGGAGGAGCTGGTGGTATCGATGCTGATTTAACAGTTGAGGCTTTCATAGTTCCATGTGAGGAAAGCAATGTAGCCAAAGTTACTATGATAGTTGATCCGGTGAATGATCCACCAGAGTCAGATCCTCAAACTGTTGATACGGATGAAGATTTGGCTGTAGATATTACTCATGTTGGAAGAGATAAAGATTTAGTTGATATTTTTACTGTTCACACACAAATGGGTGCTGACATTCCTCAAACAGGACAAATAGGAGAGTCTTTAGCACTTTCCTCCGATGGAAAGAGAATAATTCTTGGAGAATGGAATCCAGCATCTGGAAATGCTAAGGTTTTTGATTGGGATGGAACAAGCTGGAAACAAGTAGGAGCAAGCATTGATGGAAGTTCAACTGGAGATATTTTTGGAGAAAACGTTGCTATTTCAAGTGAGGGTAATAGGGTAGCAGTAGCAGGTCCTAAAAATGATAATGCAAGTGGTACTGATGCGGGTCATGTAAAAGTATATGATTACGATGGATCTAAATGGAATCAAGTTGGATCAGAAATAATTGGAAATGCAACTAACGATTACTTAGGTTTTCGTGGGATGCATCTCTCAGGTGATGGTAATGTGCTTGTCATAGCTTCTTTTAGAGGAGGTTATATTAACACTTACCAATGGAATGGAACAGATTGGATAAAATCTGCTACTATTCCGATTAGTAAAGGAAACACTGAATCTCCTGGACAAGTTTACTTATCTATGGACGGTAAAAGACTAGCCTTAGGGGTTGCTGCCAATGGATCAAAAGGTCAAGTGAGTATTTATGATTGGAACGGAATTGATACTTGGAATCTTTACAAAACAATTGATGGAACAGTTGGACGTTTTGGAAACACAATCGATCTCACTAGAGATAGTAAAAAAATAGCTATCGGCGAGCATGATTCCTCAAGTGTTAGTGTATATGATATTTCTGGACCAAATCCGGTTAGAATTGGAGTTGATATTCCCTATGGAAATCAATCTAGTTTCTGGAGATATATCTCCCTTTCTGATGATGGAAGTAGATTAGGTATTCCTATAATGGGAAGTAAATTAGGTGTGTTTGATTGGGATGGTTCCTCATGGAAACAATTAGGAGAAGATATTATTTCAACAGGCTTAACTGGTGAATCGTTTGATATGTCAGCCAACGGAAAAATAATGGCAGGCGGAGGACACTCCGGTCCAAATAAAATATTTAATATTTTAAATCTTTCTTACATAATCACTACCTATCCAGCCAATGGAATACTAAAAGAAGGTTCTAAAACTATATCCCCTGCTGAACTTCCTTATATTTTAAAAGGAACGGATGCTACTTATGTGCCTAATTCAGGATTTTTTGGTCAAGACAAATACAATTTTAAGCTTAATGATGGTAAGGCAGATAGTACGGACAAAGTGAGTGGATTAAGAGAAGATTCACAAGTAACTATTAATATCAAAGAATTTGTTTTAGAACTTCCTGGTAATTATACTTTAACACCAACTGAGACATGTAAGGGATCTGAATTTGGAATAATTGATATTGAAGTGGCTGCAACATCTTACAAAAAAACTGCTTCTGGACCTGATATACCAATCACTTACAAAATAAGTATTGAAGGAAAGGGAGAGTTGGCGACAATTACATCACCAGACAAAACCGCTCAAATTAAAAATTTACCAGAGGGTAAACATAAATTAATTTTTAAAGTTGTTGAAGAACCAAAATATGAAGAAGTTATAGAGTTTGAAATTATTGGAACCGATCCGCCAGTAGCTTATTCTGTTACAAAGTTAGAAGCATGTGATGATATTGCAGATGGAGATGATACTAATGGTAAGGTAGATTTTGATACATCTTCAGTCTTAACTAGTCTTCTTAAAAATCCTACAACGGGCGTATTACAAGATGTAAAATTATTTGATATTGAGTTCACTTATTTTGATGAAGCTTCTGCGGCAAATGTAACTGCCGCAACACTTCCTAATCCTTTTTACTCATCGGCTCAAACAATTTCTGTTAAGTTTAGTAGTAAAGCCAACGGAAGCTGTATTGCTAACCAGACCATAGACTTACAAGTCAATACACTTCCTGTTTTTGAAAGAATAGAAGATGTTAAAAGTGTTTGTACAAATCTTGACCCAGTTACTATTGGGGTGGCTTCCAAAGATAGTAGAAGTTATACCTATACTTGGACAAGAAATGGAACAGATTTTCCTCCAAATATTACTGGGGTTGACAGTAGTATTACTATTGGACTTGGAGGAGAGTATGTAGTTACTGCAACAACTACTGATGGAACAAACTGTTCTCAGACAATGACTATTCAAATAAAGGAATCTAGTATAGCTAATTTACAGAAAAAAGATATTGAAATCAAAGATTTACAACCAGGACCAAACAATACGGTTACTGTTTTAACAGGAACTCTTGGAATTGGTGATTATGAATTTGCAATTGATGATGTTACAGGTCCTTACCAAGATTCACCCATATTTGAAAATGTAAGACCTGGAAACCACGTTATATATGTGAGAGACAAAAACGATTGTGGTGTTGCAAAAATTAATATTATAGTTATTGGTTATAAAAAGTTTTTTACTCCAAACGGCGATGGGTTCACTGATAAATGGAATATCATAGGAATTACCCCCGACAATTTACCTCAATCTAATATTTATATTTTTGATAGATATGAAAAGCTACTAAAAGAGTTAGATCCTTTATCTGATGGTTGGGATGGCACTTTCTTAGGAAATCCAATGCCTCAAACGGATTACTGGTTTAAAGTCCTGTTGCAAGACGGAAGAGAATTAAAAGGACATTTCAGTTTAATAAGAGGTTGGTAAAAATCTTTTGTTCTTAAATATTTCAATTCCATTTTTCTATTAACTTCGCAGCATTAAAAATTAAGTAGTTTAATGCTCAATATTCATAACCTTTCTGTTTCTTTTTCTGGTGAGTATTTATTTGAAGAGATTTCCTTTAAACTTATGTCAGGAGATAGAGTAGGTTTGATTGGTAAAAATGGTGCTGGTAAATCAACCTTACTGAAATTGCTTTCTAAAGAAATGGAATTAGATTCAGGTTCGATTGCTTTTGAAAAAGATGTGAAAACTGGGTTTTTGAAACAAGATATTGATTTTGACAAGGGAAGATCTGTTTTAGATGAAGCTTACCAAGCCTTTGAGGAAATTAAGAAAATCGAAAAAAAACAAAATCAAATTAATAGAGAGCTAGAAGAAAGAACAGATTATGAAAGTGAATCATATTTGGAACTGATAAATGAACTTGGTGAAACATCAGACAGATATGAGTTAATTGGAGGATATAATTACCAGGGACAAACTGAAAAAATTCTTCAAGGTTTAGGATTTAAAAGAGAAGATTTCGATAAAAAAACCGATACATTTTCTGGGGGATGGCGAATGAGAATAGAACTTGCTAAACTTCTTCTTCAAAATAATGATTTACTTCTTTTAGATGAGCCCACTAACCACCTTGATATTGAATCGATAATATGGTTGGAACAGTTTTTAAAAACTTTCCCTGGCGCAGTCGTTATTGTTTCTCATGATAAAATGTTTTTAAATAATGTAACAAACCGAACTATTGAAATTTCACTTGGAAGAATTTATGATTTTAATAAACCTTATTCTAAATATTTAGTTCTAAGAAATGAAATAAAAGAACAACAGATAAGTGCACAAAAAAATCAGGAAAAGCAAATTCAGCAAACTGAAAGATTAATTGAAAAATTTAGAGCAAAAGCGTCAAAGGCTTCCATGGCACAGTCTTTAATAAAAAAAATTGATAAAATTGAAAGAATTAAAGTTGATAAGGACGACAATAGTGTAATGAAGTTACGTTTCCCAATCTCAATAAGACCTGGAAAAGTAGTTGCAGAAATTCAAGGTCTTTCAAAAAATTACGAATCCAATCAAGTACTTTCTGATATTGATTTGCTTATTGAAAGAGAAAGTAAAATAGCTTTTGTTGGACAAAATGGACAAGGTAAATCTACTTTGGCCAAAATGATTGTTGGAGATATTAGTGGAAGTGGACTAATGATGCTAGGACATAATGTACAAATAGGATATTTTGCTCAGAATCAAGCAGAATATTTAGATGGTTCTAAAACAGTTTTAGACACCATGATTGATGCGGCAAACGAGAAAAATAGAAGCAAGGTTAGGGATATTTTGGGTTCGTTTTTATTTCAGGGGGATGATGTTGAAAAGTTTGTTAGAGTTCTCTCGGGTGGTGAAAGAAATCGTTTGGCTTTAGCTAAAATGCTTTTACAACCTTTAAATGTTTTAGTGATGGATGAGCCGACAAACCATTTAGATATTAAATCAAAAAATGTTTTAAAACAGGCACTTCAGAATTTTGACGGTACTTTAATTGTAGTTTCACACGACAGAGATTTTCTTCAAGGTCTGACAAATAAAGTATATGAATTTAAAAATCAAAAAATCAAAGAGCATTTGGGTGATATTGATTATTATTTAGAACAAAGAAAAGTGGATGATTTTAGATCAATAGAAAAAAAAGATAAAGCACCCAATTCAAAGAAAAAAATAAAAAAAAATGATTCTTTAAATCAGTCAATAAAAAAGAAAATTAATAATATTGAGAGTAAGATTTCTAAACTTGAAAAAGACATTTATGTGACAGACATTGCTCTTGAAAATGATTATGAAAAAACTATTGCTCAAGCTGATTTCTTTTCAAAATATGAAAAAATGAAAAATGAGCTAGGAGATTTGATGAAAAAATGGGAAGATTTAACAATCAAGTTAGAATAATTTTCTGATAATTTAAGTATCTTTATTTGTTACATGCTTTGAAGAATTTGTAGTTAATGAAAAAAGTTTTTTTTATTTTCATATTGTCAATTAACCTTGGATTCTCTCAAGATCCAGTATTTACACAATTCTATAACATTCCTGAATCAATGAATCCTGCTTTTGCTGGTGGAGGAGGCGGCTCAGAAATTGGAGTATTAAACAGAACACAATGGCCAGGGTTGGATTATTCTCTCAATAGTCAGTTTTTTTATTTTGATAATTATATAGAAAGCTACAATAGTGGACTTGAGTTAACAATTCTAAATCAAGTGGAAACAGTCACAAGGTTTAATTATACTCAAATAGGCTTAAACTATTCCTACAGAGTACAACTAAATAATGAATGGTTTTTTTATCCCGGTTTATCTGTAGGTTTTGGAAATAAAGATTATGCATTTAATAATTTAGTTCTTGAAGATCAAATACTGATCAACTCAGGAATTATAAATTTTGATTCTAAGGATCCTTTTTTACTAAATGAAAGTAAAAGTATTTTAGATATCGGAGCTGGATTTATAATTTTTAATGAAAACATATGGTTTGGTGGAAGCTTTAAGCACTTAAACACGCCTGATATTTCTTTTGAACCTGAGGGTAATGTCAAACTAAAGCCTTTTATCTCCATTCATGGAGGATATAAATTACCTTTAAATCAAAGATTTTCTAGATCAGAAATGAATTTATATTTCAACTTTAATTACATGAATCAAAATGATTATGATAGGTTAGATATTGGCTCAAAATTTCAAATCAATGATTTTACAATTGGTGCTTTTGGAACTTTAGCTCCTACCTCTGTTCAAAATGATTCTCATAAGCTTACGTCTGTTAACTTTATAACGAACTTTGATTACAGGCAGTTTAGTTTTGGATATTCTTATGATTTAAACATAAGTAGTCTTCAGAAAACCAAAGGAGTTTTTGAAATTTCAGTTTCTTATAAATTTGATTCTCTGTTTAATGATAACCCTATTCCTTGTGGATGTAAATAGTAAATATTTTGAATAAAATTTTTAATATATTGATCTTATTCCTGTTTGGCCAATTAACTGGTCTAAATGCTCAGTATGTTAAGATTGGAGAAAACACTAATCAATATACTGCGGATGCCTCAACCAATCATATTTTTACAATGACCAAAACAGGAGGAAATTATAATGCAATAACAATAAATGTAAGTTTGAATAAAGCTACATTTAATTTACCTGACAACTCACAAGTAGGCTGGGGAACTGGTAATGCAATTCCTGGCGATTGGGATTTTGAAATAACTGATGTTAGTACTAATCCCTCAACAATTTCTGTTGATAAAAAAAGCTTTACATTTTCAGGAAATCCACCACAGAATGCGACGGTAACTGTAAGGGTTTTTGATGGTAGCGGTACATTAAATGGACTTGGATCTGCCACACTTACATATAGGTTAGAAAGTATTTTTACGGAAACTTTATTAACCGTAATCCCATGTTCAGGAGAACTTAAAATTGTTGTGAATGAGGTTGTCATCGGAGCCTCTAAACCATGTGCTGGTACTGATGGTGATCCAAAATACAACATAAAAGTTTATGATATTGGAACAGTAAATCTTGTCTTAGAAAAGACTCAAACTAGTAATGAATTTATTTTAGATCTTCCTATTGGAGGTTATGATTATGTGATTACGGATGGTTGTGGTAGAACCCACACTTCTTTTACCAATATTTCAGATAAGCCTGAATTTGGTGCTGATGTAATTTTTTCCG
>Ga0213869_10003626_pt1 | contig 10220 bp, 9 predicted proteins | sample PICome_10_FD_160083 | JGI IMG/M metagenome (GOLD analysis project Ga0213869, IMG submission 160083) | Coastal seawater microbial communities near Pivers Island, North Carolina, United States - PICO132 | ecosystem: Environmental > Aquatic > Marine > Coastal | place: USA: North Carolina...
CTTTTGCTGCACTAGCATCTATCTTACCAGAAGTTACAAGATCTTGAATTGATTTTTCCATTGTAATCATTCCATCTCTAACTGCTGTTTGCATAACGCTTGGGATTTGATGGATCTTGGCTTCTCTAATTAAGTTTTGAACAGGCGCTGTACATTTCATCACTTCAAATGCACCACATCTTCCTTGACCATCTTTTGTTTTAAACAATCTTTGTGTAACTACCATTTTTAATGAAGTTGAAATTTGTGCTCTAATTTGTGCTTGTTGTTCAGGAGGAAATACATCAATAATTCTGTTTATCGTACTTGGTGCTCCACTAGTGTGAAGTGTTCCAAAAACTAAGTGACCTGTCTCCGCTGCAGTCAGTGCTAAACTTACAGTTTCAAGATCTCTCATTTCTCCAACTAAAATTACATCGGGATCTTCTCTTAAAGCAGCTTTAAGGGCGGCTGCAAAAGATTGAGTTTGTTTTCCAACCTCTCTGTGAGAAATAATACTTTTATTATCATTATGAATAAACTCTACTGGATCTTCAACCGTAATAACGTTTGCAGTTCTTGTTTTATTAATTTCATTTACAATTGCAGCAAGAGTAGTTGATTTACCTGAACCTGTTGGACCAGTAACCAAAACTAATCCCTTATGCATATCAATTATATCATAAAGAACTTGCGGAAGACTAAATTGATCCATATCTGGAATTTTACTTTCAACTCTTCTGCAGACGCAAGCTGGTCCGTTAATAGTTTTGTAAAAGTTTGCTCTAAATCTAAGTCCACTTAAATTAATTGCTGTATCAAGCTCGTGAGTTGTTTCAAATTTTAAAAGTTCTTCCTCATTACAGTTCATTGATAATAAATCTTTTAGATCTTGGGCTGTAACAGGTGTATCTTTTTCCATGATAATTTCCCCAGTTAATCTGTAGGCTAGAGGGGATCCGGCTCTAATATGAAAATCAGATATCTTTTTATTGTCTTTAGCTAGTTGCTCTAATTTTTCGAACATTTAAAACTGATACATTATTATTTTGAAATTTGCATATAAATTATCTATTCGACCCATTTTAGTCACCAATAAGCTTATTAAAGAATAATGTATTAAATTTTTTCTTTGATTTTTTTCTCTTTATTAATATTTACATTATCTTACAACTTATAATATAGTTTTTAAAAGTTAAAATTAATGAACAATCCATTTACAAATTTATTCAAAAAAAAAACTGATAGCGCACAAGATATTGCACCTCAAACATCTTCTTCTAATAAAAAAGAGAGTTTTTTTAGTAAATTTTTTAAAAATAAATTAGGTAAATCTTCTGTAAAAGGAGAAGAGGTTATTGGTGTAGATTTTTCTTCTAATGAAATTAGACTTGCACAAATAAATTCAGATAAATCAAATCAATGGATTTTACAAAAATTTTACGCTCATAAGTTTGAGGGCATCCCTGAAGATGCAAATATTTTAGACCATCAAGATAAAATTGCAGACGAATTAAAAATAGCATTACAAAAAGGAAAATTTGACACATCAAATGCAGCAATAGCCATACCGGTAACAAGTGCGATTATTAGAGTAGTAACAAGTCCTTTAATGACCGATGAAGAATTGAACAATGCTGTGAAAACAGATTCTTTATGGGAAAATTTAGTTCAACTTACAGATAACTTGGATGATTATTCTATTTTTCATCAAGTGATAAATAGAGACACCACTGGAAACACAATGGATATTCTTTTCGTTGCTTCAAAACTTGCAGATATAAATAGTTACACAGACATTGTTGAAAAAGGTGGGCTGAATGCAGTTATAATCGATGTAAAATGTTTTGCATTAAAATCTGCAGTTGATCAAATTAATCAAATCTCAGGAACCATTGATGATTCAAATTTAACGGCCGTGTTAGAGTTTGGTTTAGATGAAAACTATGTGATGATTTTATATGAAAACAATCCAATTATAACAGATATATTTATAAGAGGTCAGGATAGAAAAACTTTAGTTGAAAGCGACAATCCTGAAGAGATGGATGCACTTGTAAGACGATATATAACCCAAGTGAAACAAGCAGTACAAGATTTTGAGACCAAATATGAAAAGAGAATAAGAAATTTAAAAGTAACTTCAAATTTAGAAAACGTTGAAACTTATCTAGCAAGTTTTAGAAAAAATTTGGTCAATACTGGTTTTAATTTATTTGATCCTTTAGATGGAGTAAAGATACCAGCTCAATTAGAGGAAAGTATTAATTTATCAAATCGATCTCACTTATCGACAGTCATAGGTTTGGCGTTTAGAAAGTTAGATGTTTTTGGTTATTTCAAATTTGTAACAGCAGTTAAAAATATTAACCTTCTTCCAAACAGAGATACAATGATGAAACAGAAAAGAGCAAAAGCTTTTTCTAATTTTGCTTTCAAGGGAATTGTTGGAATTGTATCTATAGTGTACGTTGTTTTATTTGGACTATCATTTTGGCAAATCAATACATTAAATGGCAAGATCGCTGATTATGATCAAGTAGTTCAAAATCATGAAATGAAATCTTTAGAAGCCTCTAAGGCTGCTAAAGAACTTGGTAAGCTTAAGAAAGCATTACAGTTAAGCAAATCTATTAAATCTAATAAAAAAATTAGTTTTAGAGTATTAGCTCAGATTGCATCCGCAGTGCCAAAAAGGGTTAAATTTTTAAAGTTAGATTACAATGGCTCCAATCAAATAATAATTGAAGGTTTGGCTTCAAATGACCAAGATATTTTAAAATTAATAAGTAATTTAAATAATAAAAAGCTTATATCTCAAGCCTCTCTTGCAAGTATGTTGTTACCCAATTCGAACAACAGCGCCGGTAACAATATGAAAGGCTTTATAGTAATGTGTAAATTGGAGAATAAATAATGGATTTAAATAATATCACCGTTGATAGTTTAAAAGAAAAGTTTGCAGCATTTGATCGAAAAACTTTAACAAAATTTGGAATTGGAATTGTTGCAATCATTTTATTTTTAATCATCTATTTTATGATTTTAAAACCAATGGTTGATGAACGTAAAGCAAAGTACGCTGACAAGACTTTAAAAATTCAAGAGATAAAGCAATTTGAGAACGACATTGTCTCTATTAAATCTCAAATTAAAAAAATTGAACCAATTGTTAAAAAAAATTCAACGTTATTTCACTCAAAAGCTGAAGTTGAGGGGCTGTACGATAGTCTTAGCAGATTTGCATCAAGACATAGTTTGGTTATTTCAAAAATTACAAAAAAGAAAGCCGTGCCTGTACTTAAGTCAGGCGTTGCAAAACAGGCAGAAAATTTATTAAAGCAAAACCAAATCTCATATTACAAAATACCTGTTGATTATGAAATAAGAGGAAATTTTTTAAATTATATTAAATTTAAAAGATCAGTCTCTAAAGCAAAAAAAATGCTAAATTTCGATAAAGAGTTGATTAACTTGATTCAAAACGATAAGAATGGGGCAATTACTGTAAACGGAGAATTAACTATTGTAGGATTACCAAATGAATTTTTTTAAAATTTTATTGACACTAATTCTTTTCCTTTTTTCAACTGCTTCGTTCAGTGATAATCATAAAGCGGCAAGTGATGTAGCGTTAAGTGATGAAGCTAAACAAATGCTTGAAGAACTAGACGAAGAAGTTCCATTAAATGATCCTTTCGCTGGCAATGAAGGTACTGCTAGAGGAGCATCTGGTGCAGGTATTTCTGAAGAAGAACAAGAGGACGAAATGAGTTTATATAAATTTAAACTTGCGGGTTTAATTTCTGGTAAAGATAGCAGTTATATTTCATTAGTAAATTCAGCTGGAGAAATAATTTCAGTTACACTCGGACAGTATCTTGGTAAAATTAAACTTGTAGATTTAAGATTAAACGAAGCTATTTTTGAAAAAGAAGATAAAAAATTCATCATTATAGATTTCAACAACATGATTAGGGAAACAGATGAATATTAAATCATTTAGTAAATTTTTTGGAATTATAATTTTAGGTCTAATCCTTAGTGGATGTCAGGCTATTAAAGAAGCGAATAAACCTTTTAAACATAACACGCCTCTAATTAAAGATAATATAAAAAAAGAAGGTAGAGCTGAAATTCAAAAAACTTTAGAATTAGGACCAAAACCTGCTCAAGGTAAAAAAGTTTATGGAAAGAGAAAAAAAATCTCATCAGAAGCTCAAAGAAATTATTTACTAATTCCAGATACGTACCCTCTTTTAAAACAGAGAATTACTCTAAAATTTAAAAATCTAGATTTTAAAGAAACAATGCAGTTAATGGGTAAAGTTGGTGAGATAAATGTATTAGTTGGTGACGAAGTTGCAGGCTCAATATCAGCTGAATTAATTGATGTACCTTGGGACAAAGCTTTTCAAGCACTTCTTGATATGAAGAATTTTGCCTCAGATATAGATGTAAACTCTAATCTTATAAGAGTTCATTCTCCTGATACTTTAACTTCTCAAGAAAACTATAAGTCAGATAGGGCTCAAGCGGTTAGAAGAAAAGTTGAGCTAGAAGATAGCGTTGAACCAATCGTTTCGGAAATTTTCAGACTTTATTATATAACACCCGAACAAGCTAAAGCGACTTTAGAGGAATTATTTACACAAAGATCTGGAGACAATTCTTACATTCCAATTCAAGTAACAGAGGAAAAAACTACAAGATCAGTTATCGTAAGAGGTAAAGAGAATGATTTAGACGTAGTTAATACTTTAATAAGAGAAATCGATATAAGAACTAAACAAGTTTTAATCGAAGCATTTATTGTTGAAGCAAATTCTGATTTTGAAAGAGCACTTGGAACTAGACTTGGTGGATATTACTTAAGAGGTGGAAAAAATATTGGAGGAATTGCTGGAGCAAGTTCAGGAAGTGCAGATGGTACAGATTTAAATTCAGTTGCTAACCTTGGATCTGCAACTGATAGTCTAACTAATTTTGCAGCAACGGGTGCAACAAGTGGAATTGGAATATTGAGAAGAACTGGTAGTGCAGTTTTAAAAGCTGAGATCACTGCATTAGAGTCTATGGGCTTAGGTAAAACAATTTCAAACCCTAAAGTATTTACTCTGGATAACCAATCAGCAACAGTTACACAAGGGGAAGAAATTCCTTATCAAACAACATCTGAAGGAACAACTACAACTTCTTTTAAAGAGGCTGCATTAAAACTTGAGGTTACTCCAAGTATAATCGGAGATGGAAATGTTTTATTAAGTATTCAAGTTAACAATGATACTCCAAATAGATCTGCTGGTGGAGATGAACCTCCTATCAATAAAATGGAAATTGTAACAAAATTATTAGTTGCAGATGGAGATATTGTTGTAATTGGTGGTATTAAAAAGAATGTAATAGCTAAGAGCAAAGACCAAACCCCGGGTGTAGGAAATTTGCCAGTTATTGGAAATCTATTTAAAGGTAATACAAATTCTGATAACCTAGACGAATTGTTGGTGTTTATTGCTCCAAGAATTTTATAATGATAGACATTAGTAGAGAGTCAGAAATTAATCTAATTAATATTTTAATCGACCAGGATATAATTTCTGGTAAAGATTTAATTGATATTAAAAAAGCGTCGGTTGAGGGAGAAAAGTCACAACTTGATGCAGTTTTTGAGCTTAAGATTACAGATGAAGGTAAAATTTTAGACCTTTTAGTAAAAGAACAGTCTTTACAAGTAGTTAGTCTAAAAGATTTAGCCATTGCTCCAGAAATACGATCAATGCTTCCTTCAAACTATATAAGAATGAATTTTATTGCTCCATTTAAAATGGAAGGCAATACTTTACATATTGCGATCTCAGATAGTTCAAAATTAAGTTTGATGAGAAACTTAAAAACTATAACTAAAAAAAATATTGAGCTTCATGCCTGTAAACTTACCGAAATTTCAGATTTTATTCAAAAACTCTTGAAAGAAGGCGAAACCACAATTGAAGCTATTCAAAAAGCAAACAAAGAAAAAATACAAACTTTTGACTACGAAGTAGATGAAAATGCCGAAGTATTAGATGAAACTCCCGAAGAAGATATAGAGGCACTTGAAAATGAATCTGAAGTTATAAAATTTAGTACTGCAGTTGTTGCTGAAGCAATTAAATCGGGCGTATCTGATATTCATATTGAACCTTACCGATTTAGCTCAAGAGTGAGATATAGATTAGATGGAATGCTACAAGAGCAAGAGCATTTTGCAAAATTTCTTCACTCAAATTATGGTGCAGTGGTAACAAGATTTAAAATCATGGGTAAACTGGATATTGCAGAAAGAAGGTTGCCACAAGATGGAGCCATTCCTTTTAAAATTGATGGTAAAGTAATTGATCTTCGTCTTTCAATGTTGCCTACAGCGAATAATGAAAGAATCGTTATGAGGGTTTTAAATAAAGACGCTGGTGATATTAGTTTAGAGCAATTAAATTTTGAAGAAAATGATTTAAAAAATTTAAGAAAAGCAATTCATGGTACACAAGGTTTGATATTGGTAACTGGCCCAACTGGATCTGGAAAAACCACTACTCTTTACAGTATATTAAAAGAAGTTTCTAAACCTCATCTAAATATCTTAACAGCGGAGGATCCTGTTGAGTATGAACTTGATGGAGTTGGACAAGTTCAAATTAAAGATGATATTGGTTATGATTTTAATAGAGCGCTTCGATCTTTTCTAAGACAAGACCCAGAAATTATTCTTGTTGGGGAAATGAGGGATAAAGAAACGGTTGATATCGGATTAAAAGCTGCATTAACAGGTCACTTAGTATTTAGTACGCTTCACACTAATGATGCCCCAAGTTCAATCACTAGATTGCAAAACATGGGAACGCCTGATTATTTAATTTCAGCAGCATGTACATTGGTGCTTGCACAACGTTTAGCTAGAAAAACTTGTACAGAATGTAGAGAGCCGGATACGGATGTAACTCCTAAAGTTTTAGAAGAGTTTGGATTTACACCAGAACAATCTTCAAGAGCTAAAGTTCTTATAGGAAAAGGTTGTGCTAGATGTAGTGACTCAGGATACAAAGGAAGAATGGGTATTTATGAAGTATTAAATGTCACTAAACCAATTAAAGAAGGGATATTAAGAAAAGCAACTACACCAGAGCTTAAGGAGATCGCAAAAAAAGAGGGCTTTAGACCAATGTCTGAAATGGGAAGAGAAATGATTTTGTCTGGAGATTTAAGTATAAGAGAATTCGATAGAGTTCTATCAACGGAGTAATAAGGTTATGTCATCAGAAACATTCACGTATAAAGGAATTTCAGCAGGTAAATATGTTGAAGGAACAATTGAAGCATTAAGTCAAGATGAAGCTAATTTTAAGCTTAAAGAGCAAAAAATTATTATTACCAACATTAGTAAATCCAAAAAAAAAGCTGCTGCAAAGAAGAAAAGTGGAGGGGGATCATCTTTTTTTAAAAAGAAAGTTAAGCCTGAAGATGTTGTAATTTTTTCTAAACAGTTCGCAACTATGGTAAAAGCAGGATTACCAATTTTAAATGTTTTGGGCATGCTACGTGATCAATTAGAACACCCAGAGTTAAAGATAATTGTTGAAGAAATTAGAAAAAACCTCGAAGGTGGTCTCACATTATCCAAATGTTTTGAAAAATACCCTGATATTTTTGATAATATTTATATCAATCTTATTAAAGCTGGTGAAGCCAGTGGAAAATTAGATATTTTTTTAATGAAGTTAGTAGAGTCTCTTGAAAAAAGAGAAAAAGTTAAGAAGAAAATTAAAGGTGCTTTAACTTATCCAATTGTAATGTTTACGGTTGCAATAACAGTAATGGTTTTTATGTTAATCAAAGTAGTACCTGTTTTTGCTCAAATGTATGAAGGTATGGGTGTAGCATTACCAACTTCAACAGCAGTTATTATGACAGCTAGTGATTTTATGAGAGGACAAGGTGGCTTGACCTTATTTATTGTAATACTAGTTTTTTATTTTAGCTTTAAATATCTTACAAATAATATTCCAAAAGTAAGATATTGGTGGCATGGTAGAGTTTTAAAGATGCCAGTTTTTGGTGATATGATTTTAAAATCATTGATCGCTAGAGTTTCACTAATTATGGGAAATCTAAGTTCTGCGGGTGTAAATTTATTAGAAAGTTTAGAGATTGCTAAACAAGTAAGTAATAACGATGTCGTAACTCTTGCAATAGAAAACGTAAAAAAAGGAGTCTTTTCAGGAGATACACTTACAAAATTATTTTTAAAAGAACCAACTTTTCCACCAACCTTTAGTCAATTAATTTCAGTTGGAGAACAAACTGGAAATTTAGATGAAATGTTTAATTCAGTTTCAAGTTATTATGAGGAAGAGTTCGATACAGCAGTTGATAACATGGCTAGCTTAATAGAACCGATCATGATTGTATTTATGGGTACTATGATTGGTGGATTAATGATTGCGATGTATTCACCAATATTCAATGTTGGTTCAATTATTGGACAATAAATTTAATAATTTTTTATTAAAATTAAGTGATTTACCCAATCTGTTGCAGCCGTTTTAAATACGACTTCATCCATAATCTGTCCTATGAAAAAAGTTCCTAAACCACCTGGTTTAATATCGTTAACATTTCTAGGTTTGATATTTGATGGTATAGCTGGCTCGCCTTTATCATATAAATCAATTTTTAATTGATTATTGTCAAAACTAATTTCAACTTTCAGACTATCAGATGTTTCTTTTCCACTATAAGCATGCTTAACGATATTTTGAGCTGCTTCTGCTAGTGCCAACACCACATCATCGCATGATGATTTAAAGATATCATCTTTAGCAAGTACTTCTCTTGCAAAACTTCTTATCTCTTTTAAACTTGATGAATGAACTGAAAACTCTTTACTTTCAGAAAAAGTCATTACTCTATGATTAATATCTGTTCTAGTTTAGCCATCATTATTACTTTTAGGACAGATTTACTAATTTCTTTTAGTACAACTCTATTTCCAAGCTCAGCAGCTTTTTGATGACTTTCAATTAGAACAGAAATTCCAGAAGAGTCCATGTATTGAACTTCTTTAAGATTAAGATGAACCTCTTTACCACTTTCTATTAAAGGCATAATTACTTCTTTTGCCTTTTCGGTTACATCCATATCGATTTCACCATCTAAGTGAACTGTTGCTATGTTTCCTTCTTCTGTAATTTTGTATGTCATGGGTTTCTATATCATAAATAATTGAAATTTTTCAAAAAAAACAAGTAAATTTTAAAAAAAACGACCCATAATTAACACTTGAACATTTGTTCAATTTATAAAATGATGTATTTCTAACAATAATTAATTAATTAATAAAAGGAATATTCAAAATGAAGAACAAACAAAAAGGTTTTACTCTAATTGAGCTACTTGTTGTTGTAGCGATTATAGGTATTCTAGCTGCCGTAGGTGTTGTCGCTTATTCAGGTTACACATCTAGTGCAAAAAAATCAGCAGCAAAATCAAACCATTCTGCAGTATTAAAGTATGTAGCTTCTGAAATGAAAAAATGTAACATCGGAACTGATACAGGAAAAGCCATGAAAGATAAAGATGGTAGTGAAAAACTTACATGCTCAGATGTTGGAACAAATGGGGCAGTTGCAACAGCAGCTATTGCAGCACTTAATGACTTTAAAAATTCATACGGTGAAGTTAATGGTTCTAAGTTAGCAATTGTTTCTGGAGCAACAACAGCGCCTACTTGTAGTAATACTACTAAAGGACAAACAACAATCGCTGATGATGGAAGTTCAATCTACATTTTCACATGTGCTACAGATGATGGTACAGCTGACAATGGAAATTTACTTTCTAACCAAGCAGTTGTAGAGTAGAAAATACATTAAATTTTGTCTATGACTACTAGGAGATCTGGTTTTACTTTAATTGAACTTTTAGTAGTCGTAGCAATTATAAGCATAATCGCAGCCATAGGTTTCGTTGCATACAGCGGTTATGTAGAAGCTGCTAAAAAGAAAACAGCAGAGAATGCAATGATGCAGTTGTCTTTAGCTCAAACAGAATATTATTCAGAAAACTCATCATACTTTGGTGCAGGTTCAGGGACAAGTACAGATTGTTCTCCATCACCTGCAACGTCTGATGCCGCAGAGTCAGCATTAATCGAAGGGTCAGAGTTGTTCACAAGTGATTTAGGTTACAATGTCTGCATCATACAA
>Ga0213869_10003627_pt1 | contig 10219 bp, 5 predicted proteins | sample PICome_10_FD_160083 | JGI IMG/M metagenome (GOLD analysis project Ga0213869, IMG submission 160083) | Coastal seawater microbial communities near Pivers Island, North Carolina, United States - PICO132 | ecosystem: Environmental > Aquatic > Marine > Coastal | place: USA: North Carolina...
TTGAAGTTGTGCGATCAATGCACGTTTTGCGGTGAGATTTTTCGATTCTGTCTCATTTCGTGCATCAATAATTTCTTTTTTCTTTTTCTTGTAATCATTGTAGATTTCATAGAAGGATTCCTTCAGTTCGAGGAGCGCATCATTGGACAGGACTTCCTCCGAAGATTGATCTAAAGATTCATCTGCTTCTTTTGAGGCGTCTTCTTTTAATTGAGCTACTTGTTGTTTGCGCTCTTCCTCAAGCACATAATCGTTAAATTTTGTTCTTAATTCATTCACATCATTGCTGATTGCGAGAAGGTCTTCTTGTGCGACATGCGTTTTTAACTGTTCAATAAAATCTACGTATTCCATATCTGATTAGCTGATTACTTGGACCATATCAAAATTTGTTAATGCAACAAACTCCTCAATGCGTTCTTCTAAATCTTTTTTTGTAATGTTCATCAATCGTTCAGTCCCGAACTCTTCCACGCAGAAAGAAGCGAGCGCTGATCCGTTTATAATTGCTCGTTTCATACTTTCAAATGAAATATCTTGTGTGCTTGCAATATATCCCATAAAACCACCGGCAAATGTATCTCCAGCTCCTGTTGGATCAAAAACCTCTTCTAAAGGCAATGCTGGTGCAAAGAACATATGGTGTCCATGGAACAATAATGCACCGTGTTCTCCTTTTTTGATGATCAAGTATTTGGGGCCCATAGCACGAATTACTTTTGCGGCTTTCACCAAAGCGTATTCATTTGATAGTTGGCGGGCTTCTTCATCATTAATAATGAGCACGTCTATCAATTTTAAGGTTTCTTTTAAGTCGTCCATTGCGATGTCCATCCAAAAATTCATGGTATCCATGGCAATTAATTTTGGACGTACGGTTAAGCGCTCAATCACCTGACGTTGCACTTGAGGGCTTAAATTTCCAAGCATGAGATAATCACTGCCTTGATAGCTATCAGGGATCGTAGGGTTAAAGTGTTCCAAAACATTGAGCTCAGTGACCAGCGTGTCTCTGGAATTCATATCGTTGTGGTATTTTCCAGACCAGAAGAATGTTTTCTCTCCTTTTTTTATTTGCAGTCCCTCCAAATTAACATTTCTGTTCTTTAGTTGATTCAGCATTTCTTCTGGAAAATCCTCTCCAACAACTGAAACGATATTTTGCTTGTTGTTATAGAAAGAAGCTGCCAATGCAATGTAAGTACCTGCACCACCAATAATTTTGTCTGTTTTACCGAATGGCGTTTCGATTGCATCAAAAGCCACTGATCCTACTGTAAGTAAACTCATTGTTCTGTTTTAATTCAGGCGCAAAGATAGAAAAAAGCTATCGGTTTTTGGGTGTATTTAATGGTTGCTCTGCTTGTTTTCTCTAAGAACCTTGTGTGTATTTGAATTTTATTTGAAAATGAACAAGCCCAGCCACAACCTACAGAACCTTTCGTTAAGAAAGAATGAACCGGCAGCAACAGAATAAAATGAGAAGAATACCTTGAAAAAAAGCAATTATTTCTTCCAATTGAATGTATAGGTCAATCCTGAATTTAAATACAAGAAATGGTCGCGTACACCATAATTTGATGGCTCTTCAATTCCGTGATTTGTGTAAATATAAGAAGGAGTAAGGTAATTTGAAGATAGGGAAAAATAGAACAAGATGCAAAAGGTTTGCTTGAATAAAAGAGGTAATGATGACATTGTATGTTTCCATTAGTTAAATGATTCCTCATCGAAACTATTGGCTTGAAACAACAACAAATCCCAACATTATGGCGTTAATAAGTAAGAGGGGGTTTTGTATGGAATCAGTAGTAATAGCATAAATTTGTTCAATGCGAAAGAAGCGTTTGTTAAAGATTGGAATATGGTTTTTCAGTATTGCAGTTGGATTGTTTCTGCTTATTTCTTTGTTGCTTTGGATATACAAGGATGAAATTTGTCAGCTAGCGATTGGCAAGCTGAATGAAAACCTCAAAGCAAAAGTAACCGTTTCTGAAGTTGATTTGACCTTTTGGGGAACGTTTCCAAATTTATCCATTGACTTTAATCATGTATTTGTTCAGGATGCCATTGAGGGTTCTACAGAAAGAGATACCTTGCTGTATTCCGATCGCATTCGTTGTAAATTGAATCCGCTAGATATTTGGTACGAAGATTATAACGTGAAGACCCTGGAGGTCAACACTGGAGTACTCAAATTAAAAGTAGATTCTCTGGGAGCAAACAATTACGACATTTTAAAGGAAACCGATTCGGAATCCAGTTCAGAGAGTTTTAATTTTCGCCTCGATAAGGTCGAAATGGAGAAATTCCGATTTAGTTACTCCAATGTTGCAACTGCTCAAGAGTATGATGTTCAGATTAATACGATGGAATTGAATGGGGAGTTTTCAGAGGAAATATTTACTACGAAAGCAGATGCAGATATTCAAATTATTTCTGCGAAAAGTGGATCCGTTCCTCTTGTATCAAACAAGCCAGCGAAATTATCTATAGGCCTTGACGTAAATGCCAAGACGGGAACTTTAGAGATTCCACAATCCCTCGTTTACATCGCAGACCTTCCATTTCAATTTGACGGAAATGTGGATGAGGACGGATTTAATTTTAATCTAAAAGGGAAAGATATCCCGATAAAAGATGCTGCGAACAACCTATTCGTAGAACAAACGAAAGGGATTAAAAAGTTCTCTGGAGCAGGCACCTTATTGTTCGAATTGGAAATGAATGGAACAAATGATGCGACATCACCAGTGGAAATTGAGTGTGATTTTGGTGTTGAGAAAGGAATGCTCCGTGATCCGGACAGTGGCATTCAACTCTCAGACTTATCTTTCAACGGGAAATATTCAAACATCGGAGGTGCTGAAAATGAATATTTGAAGCTTCAAGAAATTGGATTTAAAACACGTGGTGGCCCTTTTAAAGGCGCTATTTATTTGACTAAATTTGAGTCGCCTCACCTTTCAGGTTCGATGAATGGAGTGCTGAATTTGGCTGTGCTTAGGTCCCTGTTCAGTTTGTCATCTTTCCAAAAACTGAAGGGATCGGTTGATGTTTCAACCAATTTTGAAGTTCAGGCAGAACCAACAAGAAATGATTCATACAATTATCGAATAGATCGCTGTGAAGGAAAAATGCGTTTGTACCGGGTCGATGTGCAATTGATTAATGACAAACGAGTCTATAAGAACATCAATGGCTTGGCGTATTTGCGAAACGATCGAATTGGAATGGAGGATGTGTCGCTCAAGGTGGGCAGTTCCGATTTCAAACTGGATGGTGTTTTTAAGGACGTCATCGATTATTTCAGAAACCGCGGAAATCTTGTTGCTGATGTCCAGCTAAAAAGCAAATGGATTGATTTAAAAGACCTAGGTGCTGACACAAAAGAGGATAAGATGATTCGTGAACGATCGTTCATTCTTCCAGATGATATAGAGGGCAATATTTTTCTCGATGTTGATGAAATCCGTTATGAAAAACATATATTTTCTCAGTTGAGAGGAAATATGAACCTACGAAATCGAAAAATTAGCTTCCCACAAATTTCTGTTACAAGTGGCGGAGCTGATATCAGAGGTTCTTTGATTATTGATGAGGGTAAACCTGAAATTTTTTATATCAGCAGTCAGATTGTTTCCAACAACATTAACTTTCAGAAGCTATTTGCGGAGTGGGACAATTTTAAGCAGGATGTCATTCAATCAGCCAACATTTCTGGAACCGCCCAAGCGAATGTAAAGTTTGACGCCCCTTTTGATTTAAGGAATGGGATATTAATGAATGCAATAAAGGCTCAGATCGGCGTTCAAGTGGACAATGGTCGATTGGTTGGTGTTGAGTCATTCAAAGAGATTACGGAGAGTTTAAAAGCAACAACAGGAGCTCGCTTGGTTATTGGCAAGGACAATATTGACGCCTTTGAGCGAAAACTAAAAGACCTAAAATTCAATCGACTTAAAAACACCTTACTGATAAAAGAGGGAGTGATCTCTATTCCGTTGATGTCGATTCAATCGTCAGCTCTTGACATTGAGATGTCAGGTAAACATACATTTGAGAACCAAATAGATTATCGATTTGGGTTTCGCTTTAGAGATATCAAACAAAATGAGTACAGTGAGTTTGGGACGATTGAAGACGACGGCACGGGAAGATTTGTATTCATGCGCATGTATGGAGATTTGTATGATCCAAATTTTGAGTGGGACAAAACATCCAGTAAGGCCCACAACAAAGAAATACGTGAAATTGCAAAAAGAGATGCAAAATCAATTCTTAAAACTGGATTGGGATTGTTTAAAAATGACACTACCGTGAAGCAATATATTCAAGAACGCCGCCCCCATGAGGAACTTATTATCCATGTGGATCCATTGGATGAGATTGATGAATTGATGAAGCAGAAACAACCTAAAAAGGATACCAAGATTCGAAAATGGGTCAAAGCGATGCGTGAAGAATCGGAAAAAGAAAACGCAAAAAAAGAAGAATTTGATTTCGATTAACTAAAGCGTTTTCTCTTTTTCAATTGGGTTCAATTCATAGAGATTTGTTTATTCGATGTATCTTTGCATTCAGATGGCAAAAATTCGTGACATAGAATTGGGTGATTTCCCTCTTATTCTAGCACCTATGGAGGATGTGAGTGACCCACCATTCCGTGCTTTGTGTAAAAAGCACGGGGCCGATTTGATGTATACCGAATTTATCTCTTCGGAAGGCTTAATTCGAGATGCCGTGAAAAGTGTTCAAAAACTCGATATATATGAATACGAGCGCCCAATAGGAATTCAAATTTTCGGTTATGACATCGAAAGTATGAAGCAGGCAACACGGATTACAGAACAGACCAACCCCGATATTATTGACATTAACTATGGCTGTCCAGTAAAAAAAGTTGCATTGAAAGGCGCTGGGGCAGGAATTCTACAAGACATTCCCAAAATGGTTGAGATGACCAAGGAAATAGTGAAGTCGACCCACTTGCCAGTTACTGTAAAAACACGTCTCGGCTGGGATGAAGATTCGAAATATATTGTCGAAGTTGCGGAACGGCTTCAGGATGTTGGGATTGAGGCGATATCTATTCATGGCAGAACAAGAAAACAAATGTACAAGGGTGAAGCGGATTGGAGTTTAATTGCTGATGTTGCAAACAATCCGAGAATGAATATTCCTGTTTTCGGAAATGGCGATATTGACACTCCTGAAAAAGCAGTTGAATACAAAAACCGATACAATGTTGATGGTGTGATGATTGGTCGCGCAAGTATTGGATATCCATGGATTTTTAATGAAATTAAACACTTTATCAACACGGGAGAACATTTGGCTCCACCTACAGTAAATGATCGAGTGGAGGCGGCTATTCAACATCTTGAAATGAGTGTTGAGTGGAAAGGTGAAATTCTCGGTATCGCAGAAATGAAGCGACACTACACGAATTATTTTAAGGGGATCGCCCACTTTAAAAAAACAAGGATGAAACTGGTGACTTCGTTTGATTTGAATGAAATTCGTGAGACGCTGGATGAAATCAAGGAGAACGCCGATCGCTACGAGTTTGTGAGTTAAACCCATATATTTGATCGCCAAACACCTCCCCATTTGTGAAATAAAATCACATATTTACCAGTAAATATTGACAATCACTTTGATAAATTTGTCAGTCACAGTCATTTTATAAGGTGATGGAAATATGGTTATCTTAGCAACGTAAAAAAGGAATATTATGCAACGGTATAAAAGTTACATTCAAGGACAATGGGTAGATGGTGATGGAGTAGAAACTCAATTGATCAATGCGATTACAGGTTCAGTTATTGGGGAAACTTCCAGTGCTGGATTTGACTACAATGCAATCCTTGAATATGGGAGAAGAACAGGTGGACCGAAATTGCGGAAAATGACGTTTCAGGAGCGGGGGAGAATGCTGAAAGCGCTGGCCTTGCACCTTTTGACGTTGAAGAAAAAATACTACGAGGTGAGTGCTTGGACCGGAGCGACTAAAGTAGATTCATGGATTGATATTGAAGGAGGCATCGGAAACTTATTTGCGAATGCGTCGTTGCGACGGCAATTCCCGGATCTTCCCTACTACGTGGATGGAAGCGCAGCACCTCTTTCAAAAGAAGGAACATTTATAGGACATCACATTATGGTTCCGAAGCAAGGAATCGCCGTTCATATCAATGCATTTAACTTTCCCATATGGGGAATGCTTGAAAAGATTGCAGTGAATTTGATGGCTGGTGTTCCAACAGTTGTAAAACCGTCGGAATATACTTGCTTTTTAACTGAAGTAATGGTGCGTGATATTATCGCATCTGAAATTTTACCTGAAGGGGCGCTCCAACTGGTTTGTGGGCTCGGTCGGGGAATCATTGATCATGTTGATTCAGAGGATGTAGTAACGTTCACAGGAAGTGCACATACAGGAAAATTATTGAAGGGATTGCCGCATATTACTGATAGAAGTGTACCATTCAACTTGGAAGCTGACTCCTTAAATGCCTCTGTCTTGGGACAGAAAGCCATACCCGGAACCGCTGAATTCGATCTATTTATAAAAGAGGTAACTCGAGAAATAACGGTAAAAACAGGGCAAAAATGTACAGCGATTCGACGTGTGATTGTACCCGATAACTTAATAGGTGAAGTGCAGGAAGGCATTGCCGCTCGTTTGGCTAAGACAGTGATTGGTGATCCAGCTCAAGAAGGTGTTCGAATGGGTGCGTTGGCGTCTCGAATACAAGTGGATCGCGTTCGTGAGAGTGTGGAACATCTGTCAAAGTCACAAGAAATTGTATTTGGTGATTTGGACAATTTTGATGTTGTTGGGGCAGACAAGTCAAAAGGAGCATTTTTCTCTCCAATTTTGTTCAGAAATGATGACCCATTCAACAAATTGGATGTCCACAATGTTGAGGCGTTTGGACCAGTATCAACTATTATGCCTTACAAAAATATGGATGAGGCAATAGAATTGGCACGAATGGGTAAGGGATCATTGGTTTCTTCGATCGTAACACCGGACAACAGAGAAGCAAGAGAATATGTAGTCGGTGCTGCAAGTATGCACGGACGTATTTTAGTTTTAAATGAGGATTGTGCAAAGGAAAGCACAGGTCACGGTTCTCCAATGCCACTGTTAACACATGGCGGCCCTGGTCGTGCTGGGGGCGGAGAAGAAATGGGAGGAAAACGGGGAATATTGCATTATCTTCAAAGAACTGCGATTCAGGGTCACCCCTCAACATTGACGGAAATTACACAACAGTTTCAGGTGGGTGGCGCAATGCCAGAAGCCAATCCTCACGTTTTTAGACAGCATTTTGAAGAGTTGGTGATTGGTGATACTGTCTTTACACACAAGCACACTGTTACTGAATCTGACATTGTCAACTTTGCTAATGTTTCGGGTGATAATTTTTATGCACACATGGATGAAACTTCTTTGGACGGAACAATTTTCGAAAAGCGTGTTGCACATGGTTATTTTCTACTCTCAAAAGCGGCAGGTTTGTTTGTCGATCCAAAGAAAGGGCCTGTTCTTTTGAATTACGGTATTGAAGAAGCACGTTTTACAAAACCTGTTTATCCAGGAGCAACAATTGGAGTGCGTTTTACAGTTAAGGAGAAGATTGATCAGGAAAAACGTTCGGAGGACGACATTGCAAAAGGGATAGTAAAATTCTTCGTTGATATTTACGATGAGACTGGGGAAACGGTCGGCTTGGCAACCATCCTAACGATGGTTCGTAAAATTGATCAGAGTAGTTAAATCTCTCGATTCATTTTCTAAGTGCGATTAGAACTGCAAGTAGACAAATGGAGGCTGCTCTGCACCGATTGCTTGATACAATAAGAAGATAATGATGGCAATAACTGGAATCTGCAAAACAACAGGAAGTGCTGTGTATGCTTTTTCATACAATCCTTTGAACTTATTTGGGAGCCAGTGGATAGCAAATCCAGCAATCATAATGAGCAAGGGAACTTCGAACATGTCCCAGAACTTCCAAAAATACGACCAATCAAACTCAAACCGATACCAGATGTGTTGCAGCATTTTTCCTGGTAAGGCATCTGCTTGTTCGTGAGGCAAACCACCTTCGTTGAAAGCACTGATCCTTGCTTCATCCAGCTTGAACCAGATTCGTGTTAATGTGATAAAATTGAAAGTAACCAACATCGGCCAGAAACCTAAATAGCGTGACTTTGTTCTCTCATACAATTCGTGGCCTTTTGATTCATAGTTGAGGTAGGCAAACAAGCCGGTGATTCCTCCAATCGAAATCAAAGAATAAAGAACAGTACTATTTGTGTGTATGAGTTGATTTGTTGTTAATCCGGTGTAAGTGAAGATTGCGCAAACCGAGAGAATAAAGAGGATGAGATGGATTCTTAATTGTACAATAAATGCGATTGGTTTCCATGCAATTTTACCAAACAATCCGAAAGTTGTAAGAGCGATCCAAAGAGCAAAGAATACGTTGATTAAAAGATGATTGATGGAGGGCAACAATTGAATTAAGCCGGCATAGATAGCAAGAGCAAATGCCGGTTTTAAAAAGTGCCAGTACCGCAATTTGCCATTGAAGAAAGCACTAATTTTACTCCAGTACTTGAAAGTTACTAATGCTACACCATTCATCGCTCCCCAAATCACAAAGTTCTCACTCGGTCCATGCCACAGACCACCGATGACCATTGTAATAATGAGGTTTAAATCTCGATGGACGTATTTTTTGAAGTTTGTGAACAATGCAACGCCCATCAAATATACAATTGTCAGGCCACCATATACCCAAAGCAGTTCCCACCATTGGGTGATAAAACTCAGAAAGGTAAAAATGAATAAAATTGCGATGTAGGACCCTATACCTCCCGTTCGATTCCCGCCCAACGGGATGTATAGGTAATCTTTCAGCCATGAACCTAGAGAAATGTGCCATCTTCTCCAGAATTCAGCGACACTCCTCGCCTTATACGGAGAGTTGAAGTTCGGCTTTAATTTGAAACCCATTAATCGAGATAGACCAATAGCAATATCCGTATATCCAGAAAAATCGGTGTAAATGTGAATTGAATATGCCCACATGGCGATGACACTCACGAAGCCCGGATAAGCTTCAAAATCAAAAACTATTTTATTGATGAGATGAACAACCAAGAAATCAGCAATTACTATTTTTTTGATCAGCCCCTTAACGATTTGTATTACAGCCCAACTAAAATCTGTTTTATTGAGTTGGTATGGTTTTGAAATTTGAGGTATAAAATCACGCGCCCGAACAATAGGCCCCATAACAAGTTGTGGGAAAAAAGTAACGAAAAAAGAATAGTGGAAGAAGTTTTTAACGGGTTCAATTTCTTTTCGGTAAATGTCGACAACATAGCTGATATTTTGAAATGTGAAGAAAGAGACGCCGACCGGGAGCATTATCTTCTCAATAAAGGTACCGTCACCGAAGAAACCATTTCCGAATTGAGCAAAATGATTCACCAATTCAAAGTTGGTGTTGAACATTTCATTAAATGAATCCGTGAAGAAGTAAGCATATTTGAAATACGCCAGAATGAGCACGTTAAAAATAGCGGAAATTGCAATGATCCACTTTCTTTTCGATTCCTTTTGTGTGTTGTAAATTCGCCTTCCCAGATAATAGTTGTAACATACACTGACAATCAATAAGAGCATATACAAGCCAGAAGTTTTGTAGAAGAAAAACAAACTGACTGCAGTCAAAAAAATACTTCGCACCAACTTGTTTTTATTCAAAAAAGAAAATACGAGCATTACCAGCAGAAAAAACAACCAGAAATCCAATTTTGTAAATACAAGAGATGATCCATCTCTTATGTGCCAATCGAAGGTGCTTAGGAATCGGTTAAAAAATTCACCGAACTGCCAATCTAGGGATGTTATGAAGTCTGTCATTTTAAAAATCTAAACGTTCTACGTACTGATCCATTTGGTCAATATACTTAAGAAATGCATCAATGAATAATTCTCCTTTGAAATGATATCCTTTTTGGGTGAAGTGAATTTTATCACTTCTCATCAATTGGTTTCGCTGCCAGGTCTTGCTTGAACCGAGTCCGCCCATTAAACCATACAAGTCCCATACCGCCATATTGTACTCTTCAGCCAATTCAACAATTACAGTTCGTTCACGTGCAATATTTTTATTTGCATACTTACGGTAAT
>Ga0213869_10003635_pt1 | contig 10203 bp, 9 predicted proteins | sample PICome_10_FD_160083 | JGI IMG/M metagenome (GOLD analysis project Ga0213869, IMG submission 160083) | Coastal seawater microbial communities near Pivers Island, North Carolina, United States - PICO132 | ecosystem: Environmental > Aquatic > Marine > Coastal | place: USA: North Carolina...
AGGGCCAACACTTTACTTATGATTTAGATGATATAGCTAGATACTATAAAGATTATTTAAGGCTGATGAATTTTTGGAATGAATTATTTCCTGGAGAAATTTTTACTATAAATTATGAAGATGTTATCAATGAACCAAATCAAAAAATAACAGAACTTTTAAGTTTCTGTAATGTTGAATTTGAAGATAGCTGTTTAAATTTTCATAAATCAAAACGCCCTGTAAAAACAGCTAGCTCAGAACAGGTAAGACAACCTATGTACAAAACTGGACTAGATTATTGGAAGAATTATAGGAATAATCTCGATATATTAATAAATCACTTCCCTGATTATGATAAATAAATTTGAATATCCAAATCTTGAGAGAGTAGATACAGATATTGGTAGGCATTACCTAGACTCTGATAATAAGCCTGTACCAAGCGTCACAACAGTCCTGTCTGGAACATCTAAGTCCAAAGATGGTCTTGTTCAATGGAGAAATAGAGTTGGCGATGAAGAGGCAGATAGAATAATTAAACAAAGTACTGACATTGGCACAGCTGTTCATGAAGCAATAGAGAAGTTCCTCAATAAAGAAGGTTGGGATAATTTTGAGAATACGTCTGATCAAATATTGGCTAAGAACATTAGTAATAAATTTATTAAAGATGCACTAAAGGGGATTACAGAAATTTGGGGTCTAGAAGTTGGCCTTATTCTTGATAATCTTTATGCAGGAACAGCAGATTGTGTTGGTCTATATAGGGATATACCAACATTAATTGACTTTAAGACTGCTAAAAAAATTAAGAAGAGAGATTGGATTGAAGATTATTTTCTTCAGGGTTGTGCATATGCTAATGCTCATAATGTAATGTTTGGAACAGACATACAACAAATTGTCATTTTGATGGTGGATAGAAATTTAATATTTCAAGAATATATAGTTAGACCTACAGAATTTTCTTACTTAACAAGAAAATGGAAAAATAGATTAATTGAATTTAATAATAAGTATAATAGCCAATCAAATACTAAATAATTTATCCATGAAACCATTAATACTAGACTCTGCTCTTGGTACAGAGCTTGAAAATCGAGGAGAATATCTGCCAAGCTTTAAGACTTCTATTTGGTCAGCTTATTCTTTAATCCATAATCCGGATGTTATAAAACAAATTCATATCGAAAATATAGAAGCAGGGGCCGACATTATTACTACTGCTAATTATCAAGCAACTCCAGAATTATTAAAGCGCGAACCCTCTGCTCCTGATTATATAGATCTTGCAAAACGTTCCTTAGACTTGTGTAAGGAAGCTGTAATAAAGACAAACACTGATACAAAAATTGCTGGTTGCTTTCCACCTATACATGTCACTTTTAGACCTGATTTAAGCGCTAAAGAAAAAACACTAAGAAAGTTTTACAGCTCCTTGGGTGGTGTGTATAAGAATAATGTCGATATTATAATTTGTGAAACTATGGCCTCAATATATGAGGGCACTATTGCTGCATCTACAGCAAAAGATTCTTGTGACAGAGTCTGGTTAAGCTGGACAACAAGAGGAAACAAATTAAACAGGCTTCCAAGTACTGAATTACTTGATGATGCCATAGAAAAAGGACTCTCTCTTGATATTGAATGCCAGTTAGTTAATTGTGTTCATGCAGATACAGCAACTCTTGCAATTGATAAATTAAAACAACAAGAAAGGTTTGGTATTTACGCTAATTCGTCTATTTATAAGAAAAATAAATTAGAGGGCTTTGTTAGTGATGCTGATGAATGGCATTATCATAACCATCAACCAATAGATCATAAAGAGTATAAAAAATTTGTACTTGAATGGATTGAGCAGGGTGCCTTTGTTATAGGTGGCTGCTGTAGGACAACAACCGAACATATTAAAGAGATTAAGAAACTTGTAGACACTTTATGAAGCAGATAATAGCAATTGGTGGTGGTGGATTTGGAAGAGTTATCAAGGATTTAAAAATTGAGAGGTACATAACAGCTCAATCCAGTAAAAAAAGCCCAAAAATCTGTTTTATCCCTACAGCTACAGGCGATGATCCATCATATATCGAAAATTTTTATAAGGCTTTTGATTCCTTAGGATGTAAAACATCTCATATAGATTTTTTTAAAAGAACTATTAACTTAAGACCTCATATCTTAGATCAAGATATTATTTATGTAGGTGGGGGTAATACTAAAAGCATGTTGGCTGTCTGGAAAGAATGGGAATTAGACATTATTTTAAATGAAGCATACGAAAATAATATTATTATGAGTGGTGTTAGTGCTGGAGCTATATGCTGGTTTGAAAAGGGTATTACTGATTCATGGAAAGATAGTCAAGCAACAATTGATTGTTTAGGTTTTGTAGAAGGCATTTGTTGCCCGCATTATGATGAGGAGCCAGAAAGAATTCCGTATGTTAAAAAAATCTTAGAGGCTAACGAAATTACAGAGTGTTTTGGTATAGAAGGGTACGCAGCACTCCATTTAATTGATGATAAGCCTAGATATAATATTAGCTTTAAAAAAGATACTTCTTGTCACCATGTTTTTTTAGGTAATAATAAAGTTCATCATAAAAATATTGATGGTACTATTGAGGTCGATTTATGAAAATAGCATACACTTTATCAGGGATTCTTGGAGTTGTTTTAGCAATTATTGCCTTGCGATGGATTCTTTCTCCTGAAGACTCAGCAAATTCACTGGGTATGGTTTTATTAGATGGTGCTGGAAGAAATACTCAGATAAGAGACTTTACTGCTTTATTTGCAAGCACATCTATTTTTTGCTTTCTATCAATCACAACCAGGCAATACCAATGGATTTTTTCTTCAGGGATAGTTTTTTCATTAATAGCATTAATAAGTGTATTGGCCTCACAATTACATGACGCTCCCTTAACCTATTCCTCTTTGATAGCCGAAATCATATTTGCCGTCATGGCATTTACATCAGCATTTATTTATAAGTTCAAATAATTATAGATTTGTAACAAAATTTTCTATATCTAGTTCTGGTATCCGCTTATTTTTACCATCAGAGGTTCCAACATAAAGATATCCTAATATTTCTTGATCCTTGTTTAGACCAAGTTCTCTTGATACAAATGGATTGAATGCTAATTTACCAGTTCTCCATATTGCAGAGTATCCAAGAGCATTTAATGACAAAAGAATATTTTGAGCACCAGCTGCAGTTGATAACTTTTGCTCTATTTTTGGGACTTTTGGATGATCTTTGAAGGTGTTAACTAAAATAATAATCATTGGAGCTCTATAAGGAGCATTTTTATATTTTTCTTTTATTTCACCTTTTATATTTGGAACAGTGTTTGCAAATTCAAAAAATATTTTTGATAGCTTATCTAGCCCCTTACCAGATACCTCGATAAAGCTGCTAGGTCTTAACCAAGCATGGTCAGGAGCTCTTAATGCAGCTTTATAAACAATATCCATTTCTTCTTTTGAAGGATGAGGTGATTTTAAAGACCTTGCTGAAACTCTATTTAAAATATTTTGTAAGGCATCCATAAATAGTTATATTAATATAAAAGATATAGAATAAATTAGAAGTTAATATAAAGGAATATAATATGTTATATCAAATTGGATTAATTCTAATTTTAATCGTCGTTGCTTTAGTAATTAGTAAAAAATTTAAAAAAAATACTGATGATAACGAATCACTAATTTATGAAGATGATATGTCATCTGAAGAACTTGAAAAATTAGATGATGAAATAAATTAACTGCTTAATTCTTCTTCCAATGATCTATACAGTTCTCTGCATGCAAATATTGTAATGATTGAAAAAGGAACACCAAAGATAACAACAGCAGTTTGAAGAGCTCCTAATCCGCCTGCAGCTAAAAGAACAGCAGCAACCACACCCAATAAAATAGCCCAAGTAACTCTAGACACAAGTGGAGAATCTCCATCAATATCAGCTCCTTTTTTAGACGACAACATTGATGCAACTAAAGCCCCAGAATCTGAAGAAGTTACAAAAAAAGTAACTATAAGAATCAGTGATGTAATGGATAAAACCATAGATAAAGACATTGTGTCATATAAAACAAAAAGAGCAGTACTTGCATTTTGACTAACCGCTCCAGATATATCACCTATATTATTTATTACTTGATAAATAGCAGCATTACCAAAAACGCCCATCCATATAAAAACTATTAATGATGGAACAAAAAGTACTCCTACAACAAACTCTTTAATGGTGCGTCCATAGGATATTCTTGCAATAAATAGAGATACAAAAGGCGCCCATGCAAACCACCATGTAAAATAAAATAATGTGTATCCATTCTGATAGACAGTATCGTTGTAAGCTTCAGTCCATGACGATAGCTGAATGATTTGATTAATATACGCACCTGCATTTTGAACCATAGCATTTAATATAAAAATTGTAGGTCCTAGAATTAAAACTGTTAATAACAAAACTATGGCTATGAACATATTAAGTTGGGATAACCGCTTAATACCTGCATCAAGACCAAGGCAGACACTAATTAATCCTAACAAAGTTATAAAAACAATTATTATGAATTCATTTAATTTAATATCGAAAACATGATCTAAACCACCGTTAATTTGCGTAGCTCCCAAGCCAAGTGACGTAGCGATCCCTGTAACAGTTGTTAAGATAGCTATGATATCTATTGTTGCCGCTAGAGGTTTATTATTCTCTACAGACATTCCTAGAAGTGAGCTAACTCTAAAAGCTTTATTTTTATTATATGAAGCAAAAGCAAAACATAAACCTAATGAAGCATAAACTGCCCATCCATGAAGCCCCCAATGGAGATTGGTTAGACTTAAAGCTTTACCAGCATTATAAGAAAGATCGCCTTTAATCATTTCGGGGTAATCATTTAAATTGCCTATAGGTTCAGCAACACCATAAAAGAGTAAACCAATACCCAAACCTGCGCTGAATAACATTGCGATCCAATTAGTGTATGTATATGCTGGCATAGCATCCATACCGCCTAATTTAATATTTTTATATTTAGTGAATAAAAGGTAGGTTGAAAAGATTAAAAAACCATTGGCTGTAAGAATAATAAACCAACCTAAATATTCAGATATAGCTCGCTGTGTTGAGCTAAAAAACATAGATGATGCCTCAAGATTATTAAAAACTAATGTAGTAATAGTTATTAAAAGAAGGGCTGAAATGATAAATCTTGGTTTATTAAGGTTATTCATTGAGAGTTGATTTTTTAATTAACATATTTAGTGAAACATAAATGTTATTAATTATCTATATATAAAGTACATATGGAAAAAGTTCATATATATTAAGCCTAAAATTTGCATACTAAATTTAAGCTGTTATGATGGATGCAGACCGATTTAAAGGAAATTGCTGGTCTATAAATAAAGCTAAACTTCTCTTAGGGGAAATCAGACGTTTATCTTTGTTTATTTAGCAATTTATTAACTATATAAAATAGGAAATTTATTATGTTGAATAACTATAAAAAGATACAAAATAAAATATTACCTTCCTTGTCGGCTCTGGCCTTAATTAATACTGCTGCATTCAGTGGTATTGTTGCTGGTCAAAGTCAAGCTACTGTAGAAGAGATAGTAGTTACAGCAAGGAAGAAAGCAGAAGGTCTTCAAGATGTTCCAGTTGCAGTTTCTGCAATTACAGAACAATCCCTTGAAGATAAAGGAGTAAATGTCTTTGAAGATTATTTACTTCAATTACCAGGTGTAACAGCTGGCGGATCAGGTCCTGGTAATAATACTATCTACATTAGAGGCCTTGCATCAACAACCCCAGCTTTGACTACTGCAGGTGTTGCTGGTTTAGCTCCCAACGTTTCATTTTACTTAGATGAGCAGCCATTAGCGCAGCCTGGAAGAAATTTAGACGTATATGCTGCTGATATTGCTCGAGTTGAGGTTCTTTCAGGTCCTCAGGGCACTCTTTTTGGCGCTAGTTCACAGTCTGGTGTTGTAAGAATGATTACAAATAAACCAGTTATAGGTGAAAGTGCTAGCAGTCTTGAAGTTGAAGCTAGATTAATGTCAGGTGGAGATGAAGGTAATAAGTTTGAATACATGAATAATATTCCTTTAGGAAATAGCTCAGCACTAAGATTTGTTGCTTATAGAGATCACAGAGGCGGCTATATTGATCAAGTTGCTGGTACTCGTAGCGTAAAAGAATCTGCACGTTTTAGAACTGCTGATACTGTTAGAGCTAACGGTCTTGTTGTTGGATCTTCAAGAGCGGGATTCCAGGCTGGAGCTGATCTTTCTGCAGCTACTTTCTTAGATGCAAATGCGATAGTGAAAGATAATGCTAACCCTGTTACTTATGAAGGTTTCAGAGCTAGTGTTGCAACGCAAATTAATGATGATTGGGATGCGCTAGTATCAGTTGCTTCACAAGACATAGATTCTGAAGGTGTTTTCTTTGTAGATCCAGATCTTGGAGATATGCAGATACAAAGATATACAGATGACTCTAATAGCGATAGTTTTGACAATATGAGCCTTACTTTAGAAGGTACTGTTGGTGATCTAGAGGTTATATATGCTGGAGCTTATACTGATAGAGCGACTAATCAGAATATTGACTATACTGATTATCTTTTTGTAGGACAGTATGTACCCTTTTATATATGTGATGGTGTTACTAACTATACTGCTGTAGCTTCAGCAGGAACATGTCAAGCACCAGATATGTTTGTTGCTCATACAGGTTCAACAGAAGTAACAACACATGAATTCAGAGTTAATGGTGACATTAATGATACAACTTCATTTACAGCTGGTGTTTTTCTAAGTGACTTAGAGATGATTGAGCATAATGAATTTACATATCCAGGATCAGCAAAATTAGACGCAAAGTATGCACCTAATTATCCTCATACAAATCCTCAACCAGGACAAGGTGGAAATGCAGGTGCCGGCTGGTACTCTCAGCCTGGTCCTTATAATGCACCAATAATTTTTGTAAATGATATTTTAAGGACTGATGAGCAGAAAGGTGTCTTTGGTGAAGTTAATATTGCTCTTCAAGACGATGTAGAATTAACACTTGGTGCTCGTTGGTATGACATAGCCGTTGATCTAGAAGGTAGTGCAAATGGTGCATATGGTAATAAAGGTGCCACAAGTGACTCTGGTGGAGGCGGTGCAAACCTTTCCACCCAATATGGCCCTAATAACACTAATGGATATCCTGACAAAGCAGAAACAGATGGAGTCATAGGTAAAGCAACCTTATCATGGAAGCCTACTGAGGACACCATGTACTATGTAACTTGGTCTGAAGGCTTTAGACCTGGTTTGCTAAATCGTCCAGCTGGCACCTCTAATGCAGCAGGAACATATACAATCCCAGCCGTTACAGATACCGATGAAGTAACAAACTTTGAATTTGGTTGGAAAGCTACACTTATGGATGGCGCTTTAAGATTCAATGGTAGTGCATATATGGTAGACATTACTGGTTTGCAAAGCACTATATTTGACGCCGCTATTGTAAATTTATTCTTCTCAGATAATGCTGCTGATGCAGAAATTAGTGGAGTTGAAGGTGATTTTGTTTATGTAACTGGAAATGGGTTAATGCTTTCAGGTGCTTTCTCTGTTCTTGATTCAGAACTTACTAAAAGCTTAGTACCAACTTCTGATATTGTTGAAGGTAGTGAGTTAGCTTTTGCACCTGGCTATCAAGCTAATCTGGCTGCTAGAAAAGAATGGGGTATGGCTTCTGGTAATACTGGTCATTGGCAAGCGCAAATGACAGTATCTGATGATAGTTTCTCTGATATCATGGAACCTAACAGAGCTGTTCAGGATAAATACTCATTGTTTAATGTAAGAGCCGGTGTCAGTAATGACGAGTGGACTGCAGAGGTATACATTGATAACTTAATGGATAAAAGAGCTGATGTTAGTAATACATTCATCTTTGATAGACAAAGAGTAAGTATGGTTAAGCCGAGAACTCTTGGCTTTAGATACAAGAAAAGTTTCTAGTATTTATAAAACATAGCAAAAAGGGAGTTTATACTCCCTTTTTCTTTATATAATTATTAATTACTTTATATTTAAATATGGTTAACAAAATAAATTCAGATGATACCGCTTTCCAGGTAGACATTAATGAGGCCACGTTGGCTGTTAAAGAAAATAGATTTTCTGATGCTCTTAATATTCTAGAAATAAATATATCTAAATACCCAGATCATATAGATAGCTTATATCTTGCTGCAGTTTCCGCTAGATACCTAAAAAAATTTGATGACTCCAGGTCATATATTGAATGCTTGTTAAAAAATGCACCTAATATGGGCAGAGCATACCAGGAACTAGGACATTTAAACAAAGCTCTTAAAAATGAAGATGCTGCAATTGGAAACTATATACAAGCTTGCGAATTAAATCCGGCACTAATAGGTTCATGGAACTCCTTACACAATTTATTTATTAATAAAAATAATCAACAAGCAGCAGCCCACGCTCTTGAGCAAATTGAAAAATTAAAAAAATTACCAAATATTCTTCTCTATATTGATCAGATAATGAATGAGGATAGGCTAGGCGTAGCCGAAATTAAATCTAGAGAATTCCTTAAAAAAAACCCAACTAATACATATGCAATGTCCCAGCTTGCAGAAATTGCTAGCAGATTAGGTCACTATGATGATGCTGAATTACTTCTTGAAAAAGCAACAAGTTTTGAACCAGATAATGCTGATTTGAGAATGAAATATTTATTGGTTCTTAGAAAAACGCAGAAATTTGCTAAGACAACTGAACAAGTAAATATTTTATGTAAAAAGTTTCCTGATAATTTTTTATATAAATCTCAAAAAGCTGTTGAGATGATGCAAAGTGGCAATAATGAAGATGCAATAAGTATTTTTAATAATATCATTATAGAAAGCCCTAATAACTTTGGTGCATTCACGTCTAAGGGCCATGCAGAAAAAACATTGGGTAAAACTGATGATGCCATTAAGAGCTATCAGAATGCATACAAAATTAAAGCAGATCATGGTGAAGCATTTTTTTCTCTCTCTAATCTTAAAACTTATTCATTTTCTGAAAAAGAGGTGAGTCTTATGAATGCTCAGTTATCAAGAGTAGATTTATCACTAAGAGAGAAATCATACTTTCATTTTGCACTTGCTCAGGGACACGAGTTAAAAGAAAATTTTGAAGAAGCTTTTAAGCATTATCAATTAGGCAATGAAATAAAGAACAATCAAAGCAAATACTCTATTCGTGGTATGAATGACGAACTCCAAACTCAAATTGATATATGTAATCAAGAATTTTTTACAAATTTAGGTACTGGTGGCTGTGAGTCTAAAGATCCAATTTTTATTCTTGGACTTCCAAGGTCGGGCTCGACTTTAATAGAACAAATATTAGCATCACACTCTATGATTGATGGAACCCTGGAGCTACCAAATATTTTATCATTAGCTCATAGTTTAAGAGGTGATGACGTTTATGGATTAAAAGGAAATTATCCCAATGTCATGAAAGATTTTACTGATGAACAGAGATTACAAATGGGTAAGTCTTTCATTGAAGATACAAAAATTCATAGAAAAAATGCTCCCATGTTTACTGACAAGATGCCTAATAATTTTAGACATATAGGCCTTATTCATCTAATACTTCCTAACGCAAAAATTATTGATGCTAGAAGATACCCCTTAGATTGTTGCTTTAGTATGTTCAAACAGCTTTTTGCTCAAGGTCAAGAATTTACATATGGCCTTAACGAAGCAGGAAGCTATTATAATAGTTACATAAAACTTATGAATCACTGGGATAGTGTTTTACCTGGAAAAATATTAAGAGTTAATAATGAAGATGTTATTAATGACTTAGAAGGCCAGGTAAGAAAAATTTTAAATTTTATAAATATACCATTTGAAGAAAATTGCATTTCATTTCATAAAACTGATAGATCTGTAAGAACTGCTAGTTCTGACCAAGTTAGGCAGCCTATTAATAAAAAAGGTCAGGACAGATGGAAGCCTTATGCAAAGCATCTAAAACCACTTGTAGAAACCATCGATAATAATTTATTAAAACAAGAAGATATTAATTTAATCAATTCTTAAAAATAATATATTGAATCCGTCTTTAAATGCTTTACTATAAAGTTAGATGTTTATAAGGGTTTAA
>Ga0213869_10003639_pt1 | contig 10190 bp, 6 predicted proteins | sample PICome_10_FD_160083 | JGI IMG/M metagenome (GOLD analysis project Ga0213869, IMG submission 160083) | Coastal seawater microbial communities near Pivers Island, North Carolina, United States - PICO132 | ecosystem: Environmental > Aquatic > Marine > Coastal | place: USA: North Carolina...
TTCTTCTTTTTATTTTTATTTCATTCTTTTTTTTTTCTATTAGATCTTTTGCTTTTTCTTCTTCTTCAGCTGCTTGTTGTTTTTTCGTTTCGTTTTCTTCAATATATTTGTTTACTCTTTCTATTGCTTCTTTTTTTAGTCTTTCTGCTTCTGCAAGTTGTTGTTCATTTGATTCTTCTTGCATTATTATTCTTTTCTCTATTTGTTGTCTATTAAGTTCCGCGTTTTCTTGCATTTCTATAGCTTCTTCTTGTTTTACTATAGCATCATCCAAAAGATTTTGTAATTTTTTTAGCTCTTCTATCTTCTGTTGGATATCTAGGTTGCTCTCGCCTAATCGCTTTTCTGCATTTAGTGCTCTAGCTTGCCAATTTCCCATTTTATATTATACTAATAATTTATTTTTTATAAAATACCTATTAATAATTTATTTAATTTTTTAGGATTAATTTTAATCATAATTAACTTCATTTAACATTATTTTATCTATTATTTTTTTCAATATTCAAAAAATTTTTTTTTAATATATAATTTCTCTTCTTAATGAATTATTTCTTTATATTTTATTGATTAATTCTATTGTAAAGTCAATATTTAAATTATAATCGTTTCTTAATGTATTTATTATATCGTTAATTTGATTTTCTATGTTTTTAGGTTCAGTATTATACAATTCATCAACCAACATTATACTTGTAACAAAATCATTACTATTACCATTTTGTTTTTTACTATTAAATGTTTTTGTAATATAATCTTCCAATATGTTTTTTATTGTAGTGTTTATTTTTCCTTTCAGGAAATATTTACTAATATAACAATCATCATTATTATTATTGTATTTGGTATTATATAATAAATTACCTATCAAATCTTTAATTTCATTTCTAATTTTTTTTAAATAGTTTAAGTGGAATAAGGCAATTAATTCATTTGATGTATATTTTTTTTGGTCTTTTATTGATTCATAACGTGATATTTTATTATTTATAAAATTTAATATTCCTGTTAAGTTTATTAAATTAATCTTTTTATTACATGATTCCTTAATAATATAATTAGATTCATTTTCCGTAATGTTATCTTCATTATCTTCATTATATGTATTATAAGATTCTAACTCAATAATTGCATTTTTAATATAATCATTATCAGGAAATAAATCTTCATTGGGCATTCCGACTAAGTTTGTATTAGATTCAACATACTGGGTTGTTGTTGTTGTAGTAGTAGGAGGCTTTGGCATCATATCAATATTGATTTTTTTGCCTCCTCCTATTTTTATAAAACCAAAATCCATATTTAATGAAGGTACTACATTTGTTAATACATCACTTGATAATTCTAATTGTGAAACCTTTCTTCCAATAGCCGTATTCTCACATTTTAAAATTCCTCCTGAGTTATTAGAAGTATCAATTAATATGTTTTTTATTTTAGAATTTTCATAACTGTCAGTCTTTTGATATAATGTTTTACTATAAATATCATGCTCTAGTTCAATTAATGTTAAACATACGTCTTTTGAATCATTTGACTCATTTGACTCATCCTTTTTGTCTATTATACTGATTCTGATATAATAAAACTTATTTAATTCTATTTTTGTTATATATGGATCTAACATAAAACCAATATTATCTTTTGAAAACTTATTTATTAAGAATAAATTAAATAATTTTTTATTGCTATTAGTATCTTTAGTTATTAACCTTAATTCAAAAAAACTATTATCAAATATTGTACCATAATTTTGATTAGTACTTTCAGTAAAATTATTTATCTTGAATAAAAATATTACATTATTAAAATCATATCCTCCAATTAAAACTGGATATTTTTTATCATTATTAACAAATTTAAATTCAGCTGGTGTTATAATTACTGGATTTTCAAAACTATCAACTTTAAATAATTTTAAAGAATTTATAGAATTTATAGATGTTTCTTGTTTATCTTTACCATTAATTTTTGTTTTATAGTTTACTGAAACTCTGGTATCATAATAGTTATTTTTTACTTTATTAATATCATTAAAGAAACCATATCTTAAATCTTTATCAACTAGTATTGAACTAATACTTTTATTTCCATAATTTAATAAATATTTATCTTTACAACTATCTTCATCAACATTAAATAATTCTATTTCTTTGTTATTTATTAAATATCTTATTAATAATAAAATTAAAAATATTATTAATAAAATTATAAAAATTTTTGTTATACTATCAAAATTTATTTTAGATATTTTGTTTTTGATACTATCCATATTATAGTTATAATGATAAAAAAAGTTTATAGAAAAATCAAATTAAAATTTAATATTAATAATGAGTTTTTTTAATATTAATAATGAGTTTTTTTTAATATTAATAATGAGTTTTTTTAATATTAATAATTATTTTTATATATCTAATGTAGGTATTTTAATTTTATAATTCATAGTTTTTGCTTTAATATATGGATACAAATTAATGTAAGGTGGATAATTAGGATGTATAATTCTTTCAAGATAGGGATTATTATAATTATCATTATCTATACATACTTTAACTGCATTAACTCCATTAACTCCATTATTACTATTATACTCATTTATATTATGGATTTGATCTAATGGACAACTACTAATACCATCTCTATCACCAACATTGAATTTAGCACTATCAATTTGATGTATTGCTATATCGTCATCAATTCCCTCTGAATTAATATATGTTTTGGAATTGTTTAACTTATTCATACTTCTTCGTGGACCTGTATATAAATTAATATCATTTATAGTATAATCTGGTCTTCCATTAAAAGGATTAATTTTTTCTCTCATACCAAAAATGATTTTACCAATTAAATTAGGTACTTTTAATTTATCACTATCTTTTATTGGTCTATTTGCTACTAATAATTTAAATAATTCAGGATAAAGTATAGCTGTATATTCCCTGCCATCACATTTTAACCAACTTTTATTATTATTTAATTCGAAAGGAAAATATTTAATACTACCTATATGTTCTATATTATTAAATAGCTTAAATGAATTATCAACATCTTCAGAATTATCTATAATGTCTATTTTAAAATTATCAAAATTATTTTCTATTTTTTTATTTATTCTTTTTTGTAATAATCCAGAACTGTATTCAAAATCCAAATTTCCCAATTTACTATCTAACATATTCTCTTTTAATTTATACATAATTGAATCAGTATTATCATTATCATTATCATTATCATTATCATTATCATTATCATTATCATTATTATAATAAATAATTAAATAATACAATAGTATAGTTATTAAAATTAAAAGAATAATATTTTTTAAATTATCAAGATTATGATTCATTAATATTAATATTACATTTAAATTAGATAAATTATTTTTTAATACATAATTTATTTTAATAAATTTATTAAACTTATAAAAAGTAATTATTTTAATAGATAATAAGTTCTAAAGTTTATACACTATAGGATAATGTAAATTTTCTATTTTTTACTTTCATAAATGGTATTAAGTAAATATGAGGAGGCATATTACTCATATTAGAGCATACATTAATATCCCCAGATACAGATGTAGCAACTTTAATTCTATTATCAAGTGGGCAAGAATCTACTCCGCTTCTTTCTCCTAATTTAAATTCAATTTGATCATTACCATGATAAGCTAACAATCCATCATAACTATAACTTAAATTTGTATTTCTATGTTCTAAATCGTCTGCTTTTAGTAATCCCGACCCTACTATTGTTCTTCCAATAATATTTGGAACTGTAAAAACTACATCCTTATCACTATCTGATTTACCAGTATTTAAATAATCAAAAAAATCTGGATAATCAAAACTATTAATAATCTGTCCATTACACTCTACCCAAATATTTTCTTCTTCACTATTAGGATTTTGATAAAAAAAACTTATCATTCCTAAAGGAGACTCATCATCTAGTAAATTTATAGCGTTTTCTTTTTTAGATGATACGAGTTTAACTGTATTCATTTTTTCTCTTAAAATATCGTTGATAGTATTATTAATTATAACTTGTTCTTTTGATGAAGTTAAAAGACCAGACTGGAATTTATCAATAATTTTTTTATTAGACATGACTCTTTGTATTAATATTAAAATCAATACAATAATTACAATTAGTATTAAACATTTATTAGTATCCATTATTACTAGTATTAATTTAAAATTAGAAATAAAATTAATAAAAATTTAATTACTATAATTAATTATTAAAATAGATTTTAACAAGATGTAACAGAGTTTACTATTGAAAACCTTTGTTTTGGTTCTAATGTACAAGGTTCTATAGATAAACCGTTTTCATTTAATGATAAACACTGTTTATCTTCATCAGAAAATTTAGCATTATCATTTATATTTGTTGGTTTAATAATATTAAAACCATAATTTACAAATTCCGTATCAGTACTTACTTTGTCAATATCAGAATAAACATTATCATTGTAAACTACTCTATTATTTATTTTTTTTATTTTGAATTGTTGTTGTGGATTTTGAACATTACAATGAGTGAATGCATATTGATTTGTTGAACCTTTATCATTAATTTTTTGATTATATGATAAACATCCACCATTTCCAAAAATCATATAGTTTTGACCATCATCACTTGATTCTTCTTTTCCAGGGTAAACATTAAGAATTTGACTATTATCAAATGATTTTACTCCATGAATTTCAGTAGAGTTATTTCTGTTATATTTCAAATTGTTCTTTAATCTTTGATCTTGAAGTTTAGCTAGTTCTTTTTCAAGATCTTCAATTTTCATATCTTGTATATCTTGTTTAATCTTATATTTAAAACTTTTAATTCTAAATGGGTCTTCTATTAAATCTACAATTTCTTTATGTTCATTAACTATTTTTTGACTATGACCAGGAGAATACTGTTTTAACTTATCTATTTCAGCAATAGTATTTGATATGTCTAAAGCTTTTTTCTTATTATCTTCAATTAGTTTCATTGCTTTTTGATAATTTCTATTTTTAACTCCTAAAATTCTATATCTATTTTCTCTTTTCTCAAGCATTTTTTTTCTAATATTAGATTTATCATAAATCACTGAATTATTCCCTCCCATTATCATATCTTCTTCTCTACAATCACCATATAAAAAACATGTTCCTCCGCTAGTGTCATCCTTCTTTTTATAATAATATTGAATATGATTACAATCAGGTCTGTTGTCACATTTCTTTAAACATTCTTTTATTTCTGAATTTCCTTGTGATTCTAACATATTATTACTATCATCAGTACATCTATTTTTATTTTCTAAAGTTTGATGTTTTTCTATTGGATACTTTCGAATGTATTCATTTAAAGTTTTAGCACTATCTGGAACGTAGGGCATTATTTTGTATTGTTTGTTGTTAATTAGATAAATATAATCTGATCCTGTTGATTTAATTTCAAAAATACTTAATCTATCTCCTGTTGTTTGTTTAGCCTCTGCAATACTACCAATATTATGTCTTGGATTTTTTAATCCATATTTTGATGATGAACTTATAAAATTTCCTCCAACTGTTGGATCCATAGGTCCTGAAGATTTTATAATATACTTAGCTTTTTCAGGATCAATTGATATAATTTCAAATTTACACATATCATAAGATAATGATTTGTAAGTTTCCCTTTTTACATTTTCAGTATCAAATTGTAATATAATATCTGCATCATCAGATTTATGACTCAAATATTTTTGAGTGATTATTGATTGAATTGTAAATCCATTATTAAGGTAACCTATTTCACTAATATCTTGTACTAGGGAACTAGATGTTTGTTCATAATTGTCTTTTTTAAAATACATCAATATGTGATATATTATACATACTAATACCAATAATATAACTAAATTTAATAAATTATTTATTTTTTTTTCCATATTTTGTTGCACTATTATTATACTGACAGAAAAAATTAAAATATTAAAAATGTAATTATTAATTTATAAAAAACACAAATGAAAAAGAACCCAAATTTTATTAATAATATTTATTATTAATATTTGCTATGTAGATTTTTTATATCATATTATTTGAATTTAAATTTTGTGAAATGCATTAATTTTAGAATCAATAACATTATGAATGCTTCTTCCTAAACTAATTTTGTTAAAATATTCTTGTTTATTTATTTTATTATTAACATCATAAACAATATGATTATCTTTATCTAAAGGTAATACATCAATTACTTTTGATTGATCATAAATATCAGTTAATTTTATTTTTAAAATTAGGGTATATCCTTTAGCAGAACATTCGACAATTTCTTGTGGTACCTGTATGTTGACTTCATCTATTTTGTCACCAAGTATTAATTTACTTTGAGTTTCATCTACTTTATAATTATCATTTTCTAATTTGTATTCAATTGGTACTTCAAAATCAGTATCCAAAGCATTATTACCAATACATTTGAATTGAACTTCAAAACCATTATTGTATTTTAATACTGGATGATGTAATCTTTTAGTCATATTTATTAAATTTAGTTCTCTTAATTTTATAGTAATTGAATTATATGGTGAATTTATATCAAAATCTCTATTAATTTCTTGGAACATAATTTCATAATCATGAAGAGAACCAATACATCTAGAATCAGTATCCATTAAATTTAATTGTTTTGTTGTTCCATTAAAATCATTAATTTCACACTTTCTAAGACAATTATTTCCTTTTAGAATACAATAATGTTTATCTTCACAAAGATCACTACCTCTTATAGCACAAGATTCATCCGCGTTATTAATTACAGGTGGTAGTGGTTCTGGTAATTGTTTTTCAGTTGGGATAGCACCTAATGCTTTCATTTCTTTAACATATGAGGTATATTCATGCTGAATAGGAACATTATTAGTTTTTACCTTAGAATAATCTTTACTATAAATAAGTTTACAATCACCTAAATAAGCTTCAGAATTATTTTGTTTATAAAATAAAAATCTTTTACATAACTCATCATCACTACACTCATTTGCACAATTATATACTGTACTTGTTTCAACAGTTTTAATATCTGTTTGATCTACTATGGATGCACCTTTTATATCCTTTTTATAATCACTTTCATATAGATTTGCTTTGTATAAATAACCATTTGTTTCATTATTTTTAGAAACAAAATCTGGTGTATAATTAATATTATTATTAGTATTACAACTTTTAAATATATCGAAGTCTCTTAATTCTGATTCTTTATATAAATTCATTTGATTATCTATTGAATTAAGAATAGTTAAGCTCTTATCATTTTTTCTCTTTAAAAATCTAGAATAAAATACACATTCTATATCATTACTAGATTGTCTAGTTTCTGGAGTAGCAATAAATGTAAGATATAATCTAGTAGAAGAATTATCACTAGTTACTGCATCATTAGCATTTGGAGACATTAACTTATTATCATGTACTTGTAAATATAGTGTTTTACTTTTTATTTTAGAATAATCATCTTCATTATTTGGTATATCATAATTAAATGTAAAAGTATTATTATGTTCTTTATGAATCTTTAAATTGTTTTCTATGTTATCAATTTTATTAAAATATAAAGAATAATTTCCATTCTCATTATTGTTTAGGTCTAACCCTAATTCTTTATTACCTATTTGAATAGAATGATAATTATTCTCTATATTTTCTATTAAAAATAAGTCATTACCGTCTGATTTATTAATTATATTTTTAATAGTATCAAGATTATTTATATTATTATCTACAGCATTACCAATTAATTCATTGTTTTGATAGGTTAATATATAATCTGTGTTACCTACTTTATAACTTATTAAATAATAACCATCAGTTACTCCAGATCGAGAAGAATACTTTGTAATATTGGCTCTTCTACTATATACATCATCACTATCATTTCTTTGAACAATAAAACTAATAATTTCACTACTTTCTGTATCTTGTCCTGGTTGTATATAGAATTGATTACTATTATTACTTTTTTCTAAATTATCAGTAGCACGAAATCCAATAAATTTATCTTTATCTAAAATAATATCATTACTAGATGATTCTTCACTATTATTAACCTTATTAACCTTATTATGTAGTAAAATATTGTAAGTATTAGGTTTACCTAAAACCCTTTCTATTCTACAAAGGCTATCAGTTATACCATCTTCAGTATTCATTTTGTAAATACCATTTTCATAAAAATGATAATGTAATTCTGTGTGAGCAACTATTTTTACCTCTTGTTTTTTATCTGTGGATTCTGGTTCTAATTTAATTCCAGTTCTAATATCCTGAATACTAAAATATTTGATATTATTATCTACTTGTACACCTAATTTATAAGTTGAATTACTATTATCATAACTCATTATAAAACTTTTTGTTTTACTATTATCTTTATTAAAAGGCGGATAACTGATACTACTTAAACTTATAGTTTCACCATTAATATCAATTTTACCTGCTCTTTTTAATGGTATTATATAATAATATTTTTTACTATCTGTATTATCTGTATTTTTTTGATTATATTTTGTAATAAAGAACATTTTATTAATATTATCACTTCTATCTACATTTTCTTCATATGTCAACCTAGTATTTTGACCCTCTGTTAATCCAATTAATTTATTATTGATAATTATATTATAATAACCATCATCAATATATCCAGATGAATCTACTAAATAATTACTATCTTGAAAATCCTCTTTTAATCTGTTTTTATGTGATAATGATTCATTTTTTGTTTTTTTAAATAAACAATATATAAAATATATACTACCTGCGGTAAACGCAAGACATATTATTGTAAAAATTATAGTTCCTAATGTGGTTAATTGATTACTGCTATTTATAAACTTATTTCTAATTACCATAATTTTCTATTTATTATTATTAAATATAAAAAAAAACATAAAAAAAATTAATTACATCTATTTGAATAAAATTTGTTTTCTGCTGATAATAACTGTTTATGTACACTAACATCAGGTCTTCCAACTATTTTTGCATATACAGTATTAGACTTATTAATATTATCCATATCATTAACATAAAGAGAATCAGGTAATTGTTGAGTTGATCCTGATTGAACATTATTATTAGAAACATTATTTATGCTACTACTAGTATTATTACTAGAGTATGATACATTAACACTAATTGATGATAAAAATATAATTATAATTACAATTAATAGTAAAAAGTAAATTGTTTTTCTAAGTTCCATAATTAATTATATTATTAGAATTTATTTTTATTTTTTTAATATTTTATTTAAAATTAAAAGATAAAAAGTGAATTTCTATTTTTTTTACAAAAATTTATTTTTTTATATATATCTATATTTTAATTTTAATAGTATGTGTTACCTTCAAAACATGGTGGTAGGTCTGCTATTTTGACAGCAGTTAGATTGAGATGAATCCTTTTTGGATGAAATCAATCCCGAGGATAAGATCGGTTGATGGTACCGAAAAACCCGTAGGACGTAGCATTTGAGACCTAATAGTAATTGATAGATAAAAGTGTAGAAACTGGAATCGCTTGGATCACATAATCTTTGGTACCCTTTCGAGGTTATCTAACACCGATGATACTTGGGAATAAATTGAGACCGCTCTTTTTAAGAGTCCTCTCATATAACACCAAGTTTCTTTTTTTACATTAAACTTATAATTTTATATACTATCTAAAAGAAATGGATTTAATGTAAAAAAAGATAAAAAGGTGATTTATTTTAAAAAAATAACAAAAATTGATTTTTTATTGTTTATTATGGTATTTTAGGTTAGTTACTTCCTTCCAATTCGATGGTGAAAACGATGGATTGGTAAAAACGTAAGACACGACGGGACACGACGGGACACGACGGGACACGACGGGACACGACGGGGAAAAGGGGGCTAATTGAGGCCGTGAGACAGGTGCTGGGATTCGCCCCATCAGTATGCTCATGGCTGCTTCGCCCCCCGGGAACACGACGGAAAACAAATAAAAATATAAAAATAAAACAAAATAAAGACCCTTCGGGGCATTTTTTTTACATTAAACTTATAATTTTATATACTATCTAAAAGAAATGGATTTAATGTAAAAAAAGATAAAAAGGTGATTTATTTTAAAAAAATAACAAAAATTGATTTTTTATTGTTTATTATGGTA
>Ga0213869_10003640_pt1 | contig 10188 bp, 10 predicted proteins | sample PICome_10_FD_160083 | JGI IMG/M metagenome (GOLD analysis project Ga0213869, IMG submission 160083) | Coastal seawater microbial communities near Pivers Island, North Carolina, United States - PICO132 | ecosystem: Environmental > Aquatic > Marine > Coastal | place: USA: North Carolina...
ATAATCGCCGCCATCAGTGGAATCGCCAAAAGAGTTAGCAACCCAAGACTTCCTAACAAAATCGTGAAGGCATTATTGGCAAACTGCATTGCCGAGTTACACCCGTTCATCGTAACCCTTTTCCCGAACAAAGGGATGAAAGCCGCATTAAAGGCACCTTCGCCAAAAATCCGGCGAAACATGTTCGGAAAACGAAAGGCTGCGAAAAAAGCATCCGCTACCATCCCGGTCCCCAAGAACCGTGCAATCAAGATGTCACGCATCACGCCCAACATCCGGCTCATCAGAGTGAACCCGGAGATCGTCATCAAAGAGCGAAGCATGCGGGGAAAGAATGGGTTCAACCCGCACCAAGCTCAAGCAAGGCTTTACTAAAAGGTCAAATGCCTAAAATGGCCAAAACCAGAATTTTCGGCCAGGCGCCTTCCGCTGATATTGTCCGTCGCCTATACTTAAAACCTCTACCCTTACTCGGGTTAGTCCATCATCCTTAAAACCAAGTTTAGAGGCTGCCCGAGGTGTCACATCGATAATTCGGCCTGCAATGAAGGGACCCCGGTCATTGAGACGCATTTTCAGAACTTTCCCGTTCGAAAGATTAGTCACTTTCACACGGCACGGAATCGGAAGTGTTTTGTGAGCACCTGAGATATCGAAACGCCCTACCCGCTCTCCGAGAGAGGTATTTCCTCTTCTGAAGCCGAAAAACGTGCTCTCGTCATACCACGAGGCAATTCCTTCTTCTGAGTAGTTGAGGGCACTCTCGACACTTAGGGGTTGATAGTGTTGACCCCGAATATTGTAACTTCGGGTTTGGTAACCTTTATAATTTGGAGATCCACATGAAACGAAAAGCAAGGCCGTAGGCAAAGCAACTAGGGCCAATACTGAAGCGAATCTCATCTCACCCAAGATCTCTGGCCTTAATCTCTGGCAACGTTCGAGCCACTTTTTCCTTCAGAGCTTTTCCGACCTGAAACTTGACCACAGCGCGGTCGGGAATTTTTATCGTCTTTGAAGGATCCTTAGGATTTCGCCCAGGCCTTCCCTTAGCAATCCTCGTTTCAAAAGTACCAAAATCACGAATAACGACGTTATTTGCTGCAGCCAGCTCGCGCGAAACGATATCCACAACAAGGTGGAGCATTTTTGAGGAGAGTGCCTGAGTCACACCTAATTCGTCGCTTACTTCTTGGATAATTTCTTTTTTAGTAAAGTTTGCCATAATTTGGGGGGAAATCCGGCCACATTACGAACCTAACTGAGGACACTCTGTCAAAAAACTAAAGAAAACTAATATGTTTTTTGATGAGTTTACCGACTAAATCTCATCAGTCGTCTTAAAATGAAGCTTCACGACTTCTCCCAACTTCTCTTTACCGAATTTCTGTATGAATTCACGCGCGACTTCCTTGACGGCAGAACCGGCCCCAAACGGAAGTTCCAAGCCTATTTTCCCGGAAACTTTATCCATCCAATCCAAAAAACTTTCCCGAGCTAGAATGGATGCAGCTGCTACCGCAATATCATTTTCCGCTTTGGTTCGCTCTTCCAGATTTAGCCGCACACTCCGATTTTTTAGCTCTCTTGCGATTAATGGAGCTTTGGTGAATTGATCCGACAAAGCCCTACCACAGGATGGAACCCGAACTGACAAATCCTTAATGACCGTTGCATGCCCTCTCGCTAGCATAAGATTCACGTTATTGTATTCTTTATAGAGCAAATTATACCGAGATGGAGCCCATCTGATCACCTTATATCTACTTCCAACTTCAGCCCGGATTTTACCAGCTAGCTCTCGAACCCTATTTCCCGAGCCAATTCTTTTACTATCCATTATACCAGCGTTCATAAGGGCCCTTGTGATCTCAGAATTCGTATAAACCCCAGCCACAATAAGCGGCCCAAAATAATCCCCCTTGCCGCTCTCATCGATTCCAAAGTGGGGCTCAAACATCTCCGCCTGCCAATGCTCTTCATACCCCAAACGCGCTTCCCCAACCACTTCAGGCTCGAGAACAAATTTCACAAAATCTTCAGTCTCCTTTCCTTGGACCAACACTTTGGGCCCTTTTCGGTAAACCGTGACATTAAGCTTCCCTTTTTTAGCCGAATAAAGAACGTGTTCTTTCTCCTTAAATTCAAAGCCATCTCTCAACAAGCAGGCCTTCAAGATCGTGACCTGCTCATCGGACAGAGCCAAGGTATAAGTGACTTTCGCCATTCGCGAGGAAACTCTAACGCCCTTTCCACGAATTCCCAACATCCGATTTTCGTTGGCCCGAATATCCTTCATCTTTAACGTTCTGACGAAGCATGGACAAACCCAGCGCACAATATCATCTGGTGAAAAATAAGGGACGATTCCGGAATGCTCTTCTCAAGTGGTTTCAAGTAAATGCCAAATCGTATCCATGGAGAGAAACAGTTGATCCATGGGCAATCCTTGTATCAGAGATCATGCTTCAACAAACAACAGTAGCCTCGGTTCTCGCGAACCACCGCTTCGAGAGATTTCTACAAGAATTTCCTAATATCGAGGCAATCGCTGTTGCTCCTGAAGAAAAGCTATTACGAGCTTGGGAGGGCCTCGGTTATTACAATCGCGTTCGCAATCTCCAAAAAGCTGCCCAAACCGTTTTAGATAATTATGAGGGCAGATTTCCCTCGGACCCTAAAACCCTCGAAACCCTCCCTGGAATTGGTCGCTACACTGCCGGAGCGGTGAGTAGCTTTGCCTTCGATCGCCCCGCTCCCATCGTTGATGGTAACATTGCTCGGGTCCTCTCTCGACTTTTGGATTACCACAAAGAAGTAGATTCTACTGAAGGGCAAAAAGTCATCTGGAATACCGCTACTGAAATACTAGATACATCAAAGGCTAGACTTTTTAATTCGGCCCTCATGGAACTCGGCCAAACCATTTGCTCTTCCAAATCTCCGGCCTGTCTTATCTGTCCGGTCCAGAGCTTTTGTCAGACAAAAGTCCCTGGCTCCCTTCCCATGAAAAAGCCCCGCAAAAAATTCGTCCAAATCGATGAACACGCTTTTTTCTGGATAGAGAACAATAAAATTTTGCTCTCAAAAGGCCATGATTCTCGTCGTAAAGGATTTTGGAAGCTTCCTCTGCGCTCACCGGAAGAGTGCGCCCACTTGGAACCTCTCAGCCAGCATAGGTATATCATAACCCACCACAAAGTCACCTTGCACCTTTATCAGGCCAAACCGCCCCACCTTCTCGAGGACGAAGAATACCACTTCATTTCAGAACTTACGAACCTTCCTATCGCTACCCCCATCCGAAAAATCCTTGAACAGAAGACTCCAGAGCTTGGGATCTAAACCGAGAGAGCCCTTCCTAGAAAGCCGCCCCTCAAACTTTCATAACCCTGCGGCGACTTCATGAAAAACCCACAGAGTAACCTTGCCTTATCAGACCTATCCTCCGATAGAAAGTACGCCAGAGCAGCCGAAAAGAAAACGATAGAACCAGAAAAATAAGGTTCATGACTGGAATTGGTAGCGCACTGCCGCAGCCATCCAAATCACAGCAGTCTCAGTCCGTAAAACAAGTTCACCCAAGCCAACCGGGGCGAATCCCGATTCGAAAATCCTTTCATATTCTCCTGCCGAGAAATCGCCCTCTGGCCCTACCATCAAGATCACGCGTTCCGGAGATTCAAGTCCTTCGAGAAGTTCCTTCAGTGTTTTGGTTTCTGAAGTCAGAGCCCCAACAATTCTAATGCCGCCAGATTCAATCTTCTCCAAGTAATGATCAACCAATGCGGGCACTCTAACCTCAGGCAGGTGATTTTGCCCGCACTGCTTGCAAGCCTCAAGTAACGTCCGCTGCCACTTATCCCGCTTCAACAAAGCCTCGCGAGCCTTAAATCGAACGTTTCCTTGCTCACTCACCAATGGCTGAATCCGATTTACTCCCATCTCGGCCGCCTTTTGCAAAATAAGATCAAAACTCTTGCCCTTAGGAATCCCAACCGCGACCTCAAGCTGTGGTAACAATGCTGAAAACCTTCTTGTATCAATTATTTCTAAGCACGCTTCATTTTTTGAAATCGCACGAATCGTAGCGTTGGCTTCTTTTCCATTTCCATCAAAAATAACAATATTATCCCCGACCTGCTTTCGCATCACCCTAAAACAATGATGAGCCTCGCCACCTCTTAATATGGGATTCTCATCCCACTGGTCGGGTGATAGAAAAAAGCGATCCATCTTGCGGACTAGCTATCGAAAAAGCGTTTTGCCTTTTCAAAAAACGACTCCTGAACCGGCGAATTTTTCTCGCCAATTGATTCAGTGAAAGCCTCCAGCCTCTCACGCTGATCAGAGTTGAGTCTAGTGGGAACTTCTACCTGGACCTCTACATGAAGATCTCCTTTACCCCGTCCATTTAAAGCAGGCATTCCTCGATCACGCAAACGGAAGGTCGTTCCTCCTTGCGTGCCCGCAGGCACTTTCATGGTCGCACTCCCTGTCAAAGTTGGCACCTCTAATTCTCCGCCCAGAGCAGCCGTTGAAAATGGCAAAGGCACCTCACAATAAAGGTCATCAGCATCACGCTGAAACACATCATGATCGCGCAGGTGCAGAAAAACGTACAAATCTCCGGCCGGCCCCCCACGCATCCCCGCATCACCTTTACCGGTCGAACGAAGTCGAGTCCCATCATCAACTCCAGCCGGAATTCGAATGCTAACCCGTTCAGGCGCTTGCTTGCGACCATCACCCCCGCAATCCTCGCAAGGATCAGCAATAATTTGGCCAGAGCCCCGGCAATCAGGGCAAGTCGCCTGCTGAATGAAGATTCCCCGTTGTTGCCCCACCACGCCGCGTCCGCCACAGGTGCTGCAGGTAATTGTGCCAGCACTACCCGATTTCGACCCTGAACCAGAACACTTTACACAACTCGCATACTTTTCGATCTCAAGCTCCTTCTCCACACCTTCGGCTGCCTCCTCCAGTGTGATTTCCAGATCGTATCTCAAATCACTTCCTCGTTTTTTGCCAGATCGATCTCGTCGTCGACCACCACCACCACCAAAGAGGTCATCGAACATACTCCCGCCGCCGCCGCCGCCGCCGCCGAAAACTTGACTAAAGATATCCATCGGGTCGTGGAAGCCACCCCGACCGCCGCCACCGCCACCGCCACTCTTGAAGGCAGCATGACCATAGCGATCATAGGCAGCCCGCTTCTCCTCATCACTAATCACTTCATAGGCCTCGCCTATCTCTTTGAATTTTTCTTCAGCCCTCGGGTCATCCGGGTTCTGATCCGGGTGATGTTTCATCGCCAACTTACGATAAGCCTTCTTGATATCGCCTTGAGAGGCATCTCGAGAAATCCCCAGTACCTCGTAATAATCGCGCTCAGCCATTACTCGACTCCCTCCTCGTTTTTAGCATCTTCTTCGGGAGTTTCCTCTGCCCCCTTCGCTACAATAACCGCTGCTGCCCGTAGCAAACGATCATGCAGCACGTAGCCCTTACGCTTTACAAAAAGAATCTCTCCCGCCTCGGAGCCTTCCTTTTCCTCCTCAGCTACCGCTTCATGATAATTAGGATCAAAAACCCCTTCAGCAGCAACTTCTTTCACACCTTGTGCAGAAAGAAAATCATCGAGCTGCCCTTTCACCATAGCCATCCCTTTGTAAATCATCGAATCCTGCTCCTGCTCTGCCATCTGCAGACCCATCGAGAAATTATCGAAAATTGGAAGCAATTCCTCGATTAAGCCGGACCGTGCAAATCGTAAATCTTCAGAACGCTCCCGAGCCATTCGCTTACGATAATTATCGAGATCAGCTGCCGAACGAATCGCCGCTTCCTTCCATTTCATCGCCTCAGCTTCCGGAGTCAGAGGAACCTCAGGAACCTCCTCTTCAGGAACCTCTTCATTTTCATTTTCTTCAACAATTTCTTTGGTCGCTGCGCCGTCCTCCTCAACGACTTCAGTTTCCTGATCGTGATCTTGCATGGCGGGAACCAATACCGTCCCCCCGCCAATGTCAACCCGTCGCTTTACTACAAAATAAAACCCTCTTCGTCTAGCGGACCAAATTTCCCCGCCTCCCAACCCGGTAGCAGCTTTCCGCGCCTGCCCTCGCGCCAGCCACTTTGAGGGAGCATAGTCGTCGTTTCATAATCCGGATTAGGCCTCGCAAAGCTTGCAACCCGACTATTTTCTACCAAACAGCCGAAGAAACTTCCGTCGCTCAAACCTACTTCATCAAAAGTCCATACAATCACTTTCTTTCTCCGCAAACGCCTCACCAAGTCTTCCCTTCCCGCTACTCCACGCAGCGCCACCGAATCAATTCCCTCTCGCGACACTTTCGCCAAAATCGCGGGATCGCTCAAACCATCGGCAAGAGAAACCGTCGCCCCAACACTAAGCGGCCACAGCACGCCCAAAATCCCGCTCAAATCGTCTTCGGGTAACCATTCAACCAAAAGGCGTGTCCGACGATGAGCCATATGCACTTGGCTCAGCTGCATTGCATTCATTCTCATTCCACGACCAGCTTCGCTCTTCTCAAAGCAACGATCCCTCATCTCGGTCCACCCTCGTGGCAAATCACCAGAAATTTCTGGCTCCCGATTCGCCTTCCCCATAAGCCTCCCTTCCCGGTCTTCCGTAGTCTTGACCGACAAACTGCGCAGCGCATCTCCTATATCAAAATTCCAAGGAATCGGTGGACCAAACGCCACAGTCACTCCGTAGCGCAGAGTCTGGGGAAGCTTTCTTAGAAAATTACCTTCCGAAAATGACCACATCGAGCCCCAAAGCCCATCCATGTAGGCCGGCAAAACCTCAGTATTCCCTTTCTTTGCCATCATCTGATAACCTCGCTTTATTTCACAAAGGGCCCCTGTTCGTGAAAGCTGTCCCTCCGCAAATACACAAACAACCGTTCCTTCCTTTAAGGCGTTTGCCGTGATCCGGATTCCATCCCGAGCTTTGCTCGGGGAAATTGCCACCGCATCAAAAAGCCGCGCAAATCCACCAACCCATTTACTCTCAAAGCAATCCGCGAAAAGCACAAAGCGTATCGGCCTTGGGCAAGCCGCCGACAAAACAAAAGCATCAATGTAACTCAGGTGGTTTGGCACCATCAGGATCCCTCCCTCTTTCGGGATTTGATCCACCCCCAACGCTCGGATCTTATAAATCGAACGAAAAACCCCTAAAAAAACAAGGCGAATGAAATCCTTGGGTAACAAGCGCATAATATGAAAAGTCGCCCAACCGCAAACTCCAGATATTAAAATAAATTGGAGCCAAAACGGAACCCCCAGGAATGACATGAAAAACTGGATTCCTACCGCTAGAACCAAGCCTAGATTGATGCATAAGTTCGAAGCTGACAGCACCATCCCTCTGTGGTTTTCGGGAGCCCGATCTTGTAAAAAAACATTCAAAGGAACCAGATAAAGAGCTCCTCCAAAACCCGCTAAAACAAGCAACAAGAACGAAATTGCCCCCACTTGAAAGATTGCCAGAAACCCGGTTGCTAAGCACATCAAAGCCCCACCAATCACAATTAAGCCCAGTTCATTCCGACGATTACAAATCCAACTGGCAAGCAAACTTCCTATCACAATTCCTACTACGACCGGTATCCAAAGAATCGCCGCCCCGACTCCCAGCCCTTCCAGACTACCCCATCGATCCTCGGCAATCTGAATCAATAACATCTGAAGAAAACCTCCAAAGCTCCAAAAAAAGGCAATACCCAGAGCGCACCGCCACAATGCCTCGTTTTTTCTTAGCTCCCGTAAATCCCCGAAATGCCTCATCGTCATCGCCCACGAAAAAGCCTCATCAGATTGAGACTTTGTCTTCTGAATCAGATGGGAAAAACAAATGGATAAAGCAGCTCCGATCAAAATCCATAAGACCGGAATCATCGCCGCAGCCCATGGAGCACGCCCATTTTGTAAGCCCCAAGCATCATACCAATACCCCCCAATAATTTGCCCTAACAGAATCATCAAAATTACAGACCCTTCCATCACTCCATTAGCAAATCCCAGCCTCTCACTTCCAACCAACTCCTTCACAACTCCCATTTTTGAAGGACTTAACAGAGCCGACTGCATCGCCAACAAAAAGAAGGCTAACATCACTATGTAAAGCGGCCACGAAGCCGCCTCCTGCCTCGACCCCAGCCACAGCCCACCGCCCATTAAAATAAGCACCAACAACTGAAACCAAGATGAAAGCCTAATAATTAGACTTTTAGGAAACCGATCACCCAACCACCCCGCCATAGGAGCAAATAAAATAAATGGAAGGATTGCTAAGAGGGCAAAGAGATGTTCTACCCTGCTCGGTGCAAGGCCCATTGACGCCAAACCCATTCCCAACGGAATCAATATAAACTTCGTAAAGCTATCATTGAAGGCATTTGTCGATTGCATTCCGATCAAGGACCAAAATGAAACCCACTCTCGCCTACTCGGCTTCCTTGAATCGTCGTTCACATGAGAACTATGATCCAACCTTTGCTCTTTTGAAAATCGATAATTAAGCCTCATGCCATCATCTCAATCAATCTTGCAGAGATTCTGGTTTTCACTTTCCCCTGCCAACTTAAGACTCGTTGAGATCACCCACTTTCTCAAACACTCCCCCACCCAGCAATCTTCCGCCCTCATAAAAGGCGCATATTTGCCCCGGTGTCAGAGCACGCTGATGTCTTTTGAACGACAAGGCTAATTTTCCCTCCTCAATCTCTCTTACTTCAACCGCCTCACTCTTCGCCCGATATCTAGGTTGCACTTCTGCACTACCCACTGTCACCGCCTCGTTGATCCACGAAAGCGATCCTACCGTACAAGTTTTAGCATAAAGCCCACTCGTTGCAGGTTCGTCCCAACCAACGATCAATTGATTTTTTTCCGCATTCTTACCAACTACAACATAAGCCATTCCAGACCTCGGTGATGCTACTCCATGACCCTTCCGTTGTCCCAAGGTATAAAGATGCAAACCGTCATGTCGCCCCTTCACCTTACCATCCAGATCGACAATCTCCCCTGGGCAATCGGGAACGTGATGACGTAAAAAATCACTCATCTTAATATTTCCTATGAAGCAAATCCCTTGCGAGTCCTTCTTCTCGGCCGTTGGCAAATTGAATCGCCGCGCTACCTCACGCACTTCTGGTTTTAACATCTCGCCTGCTGGGAAAAGAGCGTGATTCACCTGATACTGCTTCATCATCGCCAAAAAATATGACTGATCCTTGTTCGGATCTGCACCCCGCAAAAGATCCACTATCCCATCCTTCCGAACACGCCTCCGAGCGTAGTGACCGGTGCCGACAGACTCAAATCCCTGCTCCAAGGCATAGTCCAAAAACACACCAAACTTCATCTCACGATTACACATGACGTCCGGATTCGGCGTCACTCCATCACGATATCCTTCGAGCAAATAGTTCACAATTCGCTCACGATAATGATCAATCAAGTCGACCACTCGAAACTCAATCCCCAGCTTCTTCGCAACTAAATGGGCATCTTCAAGATCACTTTCCCAGGGACAATCGCCGGGCAGGCCTTCTTCGTTGATCCAATTCTTCATGTAACCACCGACGACCTCGTGCCCCTGTTCCACCAACAAAGCTGCGGCTGCCGAGGAATCCACCCCGCCAGAAAGTCCGACCATAATCCGTGCCACAGGGAAGATTTAACCCGCCGGCGCAATTCCGGCAAGCCATCGAAATCAAACAATAAGCTCCGCTAGCGGATCTCACTGATCAATAATCTCGCTCAAAGCAAGGTTGCGCTCGCCATAATCGCCCATCATCACTCCTTTAGCATACTGAATGCTCATTCGAGAATTTTTCAGCACGATCAGAGGCATGTTTTCGTCGCCTATGAAGTATTATAACTCCCTGCATCACTCAGGAAAATAACCACGGTATTTAGGAGAAAATATCCATTGCTGGTTTTCCAATCCCATCCTTAGTTGCGTAGAATGGCCGTCCCTCGATATCAAACGAGGTTTTCGGCGAGATCCCCATGGCCTGGAAAATGGTGGCGTGTAAATCCTCAATTGTGAGCGGGTTCTCAACCGCCACAAACGGTCGTTCATCCGCAGTCTTACCAAATTGAAACCCCTTCTTTACCCCACCACCGAACATCAAAACGCTA
>Ga0213869_10003644_pt1 | contig 10181 bp, 9 predicted proteins | sample PICome_10_FD_160083 | JGI IMG/M metagenome (GOLD analysis project Ga0213869, IMG submission 160083) | Coastal seawater microbial communities near Pivers Island, North Carolina, United States - PICO132 | ecosystem: Environmental > Aquatic > Marine > Coastal | place: USA: North Carolina...
GCGATCTTGACGGCAACACGCTCATGGACTCACACCAGCGTGTTTGTCGGGTAACCACGGCGGGCTACGGCCCCTCGGTTGAGAAAATGATCCTGATGGGCTACGTCCCGCGTGAGATGGCCGTGCCCGGCACGAAGCTGCAGACGGTGTACATGAACGAGTTCTTCCCGATTACCGTCGTCGGTACCGACGGCCCGTTCGACCCGACTGACTCACGTCTCAAGAGCTGATATGAGGGTTCTTGTTTGTGTGAAGCGGGTGCCGGCGCCCGGCGCCAAGATCAACATCACCGATGATGGCCAGGCCGTCGATGCGACCAACCTTGGTCACACGATGAGCCCGCACGAAGAGTGTGCTCTTGAGTTAGCAGTGCAATTGGTTGAGAAACACGGTGGTGAATCGCATGTTCTGACGCTCGGTGTCGCAGAGGCCGAGGAGCAGTGTCGGTGGGCGGCGTCGATTGGAATCACCAAGGCGACGCTCGTCGACGTTGGAACGATGGGCTGGGATCCGCAGCGAACGGCGACGGCGCTCATCGAGACGATCCGCTCGATTGAGGAAGTCGATGGCACCTTTGATGTCATCATTTTCGGTAACGAGTCGGCGGACACCGGAGGGTTTCAGGTAGGCGTCCGCACGGCGCGGGCGCTTGACCGACCGATGGTAAATGCGATCAAGGGTGTGTCAGTCTCCGAGGACGGCACAGTTCTTGAGGCTCAACGCGAGATTGACTCTGGCATGGAGGTGTATCACCTGCCTTTGCCCTGTGCGATTGGTGTGAAGGAGGGCATTACGTGGCCCCGATATCCGACGATGCGTGGGCGACTTGCTTCAAAAAAGCTTGCCGTTGACGTGACCGGCTCCACGGCGTTACCTGGGGCGCAGACGATGGTTCGACTTAACCGGCCTGAAGAGAAGGTTTCCGAGACGGTCGTCCTTGGAGAGGGTGCTGCTGCGGCCCCTGCTGTTGTTGAATTGCTGAAGGAACTGGGGTTGTGGTCATGAGTGTGCTTGTTGTCGTTGAACATGACCAAGGTGCGATGGCTGATGCATCACTGGAAGCACTTGCGTTTGCCCGATCGATAGCTGACCAATTGGGCGAGGACGTTGAAGCTCTGTTAGTCGGGGCTGTCGCAGCAGACCTCGCTGGGGCATGTGCTGCTCATGGTGCGGCAGCATGTCACCTCTTTTCGGGTGCCGAAGATTATGGCCCAGAGTTGTACGGGGCTGTCGTTTCGGCTGCCGCTGGTCAGTTGTCTCCGAGCGGAATTGTGGCCTGCGGTACTGACCGGGGTAACGAGGTGCTGGCGTACGCCGCCGCAGAGTTAGATCTGCCATTCGTGGCGAACTGCCTCGAGGTGAAAACTGCCGCTGAGTGGGAAATGACACGTGTTCAGTGGGGCGGCTCGCTGAACGAACAGGCGCGCTTGGCGTCGTCGATGCCGATGGTCTCGGTCGCACCGCATGCTGTCGAGGCATCCGAGGTACTTCCCGGGGCGACTGCGACGATTTCTGAGTTGTCGGTCGAGGTGCCTGCGTGGACGAGCCGTTCGGTGATTCAGGACCGCGTCGTGTTGTCCGAAGGACTGTCGTTAGCAACAGCACCGATTGTGATCGGTGGTGGCCGGGGTGTCGGCTCGGCGGAAGGTTTCGATGTGCTTGAAGCACTCGCTGCCAAGCTCGGCGGTGTCGTCGGCTGCAGCCGTGCCGTCACAAACAACGGGTGGCGGCCGCACAGCGACCAAGTCGGCCAGACTGGCACACGAATTGCACCGCAACTGTACGTAGCGTGCGGGATCAGCGGTGCGATCCAGCATTGGGTTGGCGCAAAGGCGGCGAAGAAAATCCTTGCGATTAACACTGATCCCGCCGCCAACATGGTGGTCAAAGCCGATTATGCGGTAATCGGCGATCTCTTCGAAGTGTTGCCTGCTATCGAGCAGAGCTGAGAGACGACCTTCACGAAGTTGTCGTGGGGCGACGTCGGACTCTGGACCTAGCAGAACCCTGCCCGGTTAGACGCTGACAGGGTCGTTCGCATCGGCGAGTAGCTCAACGGAGTTGAGACGCTCCGCCACGGTGGGAGCGGGGTGCACCGTTATCAACTCATCGACACCGGCGGCGTCGGCGAATGTGTCGAGGTAGTCCTTTACCATCGCAGGTGTACCTGCTGCGGTGTAGTGCATCATCTGCGCGATTTGCCGGCCCTGAGGTGAAGCGAGCAGTTCGTCGGCTTCGTCGTCGGACAGAAAGCGGCCGCGGGTGACGAAACGAGCAATGCGGCGCCGCGAAACCGTGACGCGCTGGCGCTCAGCATCATCTGCGAACTCTGCAGCGATCACGTTGACACCTGCCATGACGTAAGGCTCGGCGAGTTGTTCAGACGGCTGAAATTCGTTGCGATAGGTTGCGACCGCATCAAGGAGGTGGCCTGGCGCAAAGTGAGAGGCGAATGCATACGGAAGGCCAAAAGCAGCAGCGAGGCGGGCACCGAATATGGATGATCCGAGGATGTACAACGGCACGTTGGTGCCAGCACCCGGAACAGCGACGACGCCGGAAACCTGCGAGGTCTCTCCAAGGTAACCCTGCAACTCGCGGACATCGTCGGGGAAGCGATCTGACGATCCTGGGTCTGTACGCATGGCGCGCATCGTGCTTTGGTCGCTGCCGGGGGCCCGACCCAGGCCCAGGTCGATGCGACCCGGATGCAAAGTGGCGAGAGTGCCGAACTGTTCGGCAATCGTGAGCGGCGAGTGGTTCGGTAACATCACGCCGCCGGAGCCGAGGCGAATCGTCGTAGTCTGCGCCGCAACGTGTGCGATGAGCACGCTCGTTGCCGATGACGCGATCGATGCCATGTTGTGGTGCTCGGCGTACCAAACCCGCTGATATCCGCGCCGCTCAGCTGTCTGGGCAAGCGCCACGCTGGCGGCAAACGCATCCGACGCGGTCTCGTCTTTGCCGATGATTGCCAGATCGAGAATAGACAGGGGAACGCAGCGTGATGTTGACACAGCTTCAGCATGCCCGACAGCTGGGCCGACGCAACCGTCGGAGGCGTGCCGTATCCGTTGGAATACGGGTCGGCCAGCGAGCGTTGACGAACAACAACGCCTCAAAAGGAGTTTCTCATGGCAACCATCGACCTCACAAGCGACGCCTTTGACGCCACCGTCGAAGGCGACGGAATCGTGTTGGTCGACTTCTGGGCTGAATGGTGTGGGCCATGTAAGGCATTCGGACCGATTTTTGAAGCGGCATCGGAAGAGAACCCTGACATCATCTTCGCAAAAATCGACACCGAAGCAGAGCACGCCATTGCCGGAGCGCTAGAGATCCGTTCGATCCCGACGCTGATGATTTTTCGTGACGGGATCCAACTGTTGTCGCAGCCCGGTGCTATACCGAGCCATGCGCTCGACGATCTGATTGGCCGGGTCAGGGCAATCGACATGAACGAGGTCCGGGCCGAGATCGCCAGCGAGGACCTCGAAAGAAAATGAACGACGCGAAACGACTTTGGAATCAGCTCCTGTTCCGTAACTTGGTCGTTGTTCGATTGCCTGACCTGGCGGCCGCATGACAGTGCGCTGGCGCAGCACAGATTTTGCTGCTTCAGGATTCGTGGAACTGGTTAGTTGTAGATTACAGCGGAGCGTGACAAGGTCGACCAGTTGCGGGTACTGACCTTTTGCGGCGCCACAACCGAATTCTGGGCTGGCCTAGTGGCTAGCGAAGCAACCCTGGCGGGACTGCCCGCCGCGAACGTTGAGTTGAAGGCGTCGGATCGGTAAGCGCGGGTGGGCTTTCGTGCTGGGCGATCATTCGGCGGTGCCAGCGAGTTCGATGCCGGGCCAGAGCAACGCGGTTAAGTCCGCAGCGATGGTGTCACGGTCGCTGTAATCACTTCCCACCCACATCATTGTCACGACTTGGAAAGCACCCAAGATCGAGTATGCCCACGTTCGCGCCATCGTCGGAGTCTGCAGGCCTGGTGCGGCACTGAACAGTTCGATCATCAACGTTGCCGAGCGATCGACCAGTCTCCGCAGCTCATTGGTCTCCTGTTGCCCCGTGTTTACAAAAAGAAAGAGGTTCCGATCCGCATCAATGGCACCGAGGTAGCCCCGAACGGCAGCTTCAAACTGCTCGCGCGGCTGAATGTGGCCCGTCAACGCGTTGCCGATAGCGGCCGCAATCCGATCGATCATTGCCTCGGATAGCGCGTTAACCAGGGCAGCGCGGTCGCCGACCGTGCGGTACAGGATTGGCTTGGTGACCGTCGCTGCAGCGGCGATTTGCTCCATCGTGGCGCCTGGTCCGTGCTCGGAAATCATTCGCTCGGCCGCGTCGAGCAGCTGCTCTCGAGTTGCGAGCACCCTGTCTCCTTTGGGTCGACCCGGCCTGCGGCGAACCGCTTCAGCGGTGTCGGGAAGTCGGACCATGACGTCAAGGTACCAACGGCTGCACCGCACTTCAGCAGTTCAGTCGAAATGTTACTGTCGGTAAATTCAAGGCATGCAAAACTGTTACCGTCTGTTTATGAGCACTGAATCGCTAGCTCCTACCAGCGCCACCGATTTGCCGTGGCACCTTCGCAACAACTGGGCCCCGGTCCTCGATGAGATCACTGAGACTGAGTTGCGCGTCGACGGTGTCATTCCCCCTGAACTCGCCGGCACGTACGTGCGGACGGGCCCGAATCCGTCGACGGGTACGTCGAAACACTGGTTTTTTGGTGATGGCATGTTGCACGGTGTCCGCCTCGCGAATGGCAAGGCCGAGTGGTACCGCAACCGGTTCGTCAAGACGCCCAACATCACCGACCCGCTTGCGGATCCGATGGACGCAATGGGAGACCTCACCCGAGGCACTGGTAACACACATGTGCTTGCGCACAACGGCGAATTGCTTTGTCTAGAAGAGGGGCACTGGCCTTGGCGAGCGGACAGCAACCTCAACACACTTGGTGTGCAGAACTATGGCGGTGCGCTTGCCAGCCCGATGACGGCCCATCCGAAGGTGTGCCCGATTACGGGTGAGCTGATTGCATTTAGCTACCTCAATTACGAAGCACCGTTCCTCAAGTACATACGAGTCAGTCCTGATGGTGAACTGGTGCAGTTTGAGGGCATTGACTTGCCGAATATCGTGATGATGCACGACTTCAACGTCACGCGGAACTATGTCGTTTTTATGGATCTCCCCGTGTGCTTCGACCTTGCGGAACTCGAAACGGGCCTGCCGTTTAAATTCAACCGCGATGCTGGTGCCCGCCTCGGCGTGATGCCTCGCACGGGCACCAATGCTGACGTACGTTGGTTTGAGATCGATCCGTGCTACGTGTTTCATCCGGTCAATGCTCATGAAGAGGGCAGCACGATCGTTCTCAACGTGTCGCGTCAGGACGAAGCGTTTGGTTCAGGCAACGATGATTACGCTGAAGTCGGTCGCTTGTGGCGTTGGGAGATTGACCTCAACGCAGGCACGGTCACCGAGACCCAGGTCGATGACCGACCGGGCGACTTTGGTCGTGTCGATGACCGGCGTGTTGGTCTCGATGCACGGTATGGCTATTTGATGGCCCTCGCTGGCGAAGGTAACGCGGAGGAACCGGTGTACGGCTCGGCACTCTGGAAGTACGACTTGCAGACCGGCGCATGTACAGAGCACCAACTCGGTGATGGAGTCCGCGGTGCTGAACCTGTTTTCGCCCCAGCGGCATCTGACGCCGAGGAAGACGAGGGCTGGGTTATCAGCCTGTCCCACGACACGACTTCTGATCAGTCTCGGCTATTGATCATTGACTCGCAGGATTTCTCGGCGCCGCCGGTGGCAACCGTTCACCTGCCGCGACGAGTGCCGTACGGTGCTCACGGCAGCTGGGTTCCGGACTCGGTCATGTCGTGATGATGAGCAATCGCTCGCTGGCCCTCGCAGTCGTTGTCGTTGGCCTTATTGCATGCTCGTGCTCCAGCGGGCCCGGAGATGGCTCATCGTCTCCCGACGCCGGTGCCTCGACGATCGACGGATCCGCAACGCTCGAAGAGTCGGGTGAAGACAACAGCGTCGACGATGCTGTTGAGGAGGCCGCTCCCGACACGGCAGCGCCGGCAGAAACTGATCCGGCCGACACTGCAGGTGAATCCGAACGCGACAGTAGCGGCGAGTTCGGTCCGGCCGACTTCCAGTCGCTCGGTCCGGCTGCTGGTGACCCAATTGTCATTGGGATGGTCAACACCGAAGGGACCCCAGGCCTCGACTTTCCCGAGATGAGAACTGATACCGACCTCGCTGTTACTTACCTCAACGAACACGGTGGAATGGGTGGTCGACCAGTGCAGATTGAGCACTGTGCAGCGGCCGGATCCCCCGAGACCTCGCAGGCATGCGCGCAGGAGTTGAGTGGTAAGGGCGTTGATTTTGTCATGCTCGGACTCGACCTGTTCCCGGGCTATGAAACGTTCGCTGCATCCGGGATCCCGGTCTTTGGAGCGTTGCCGATCCTCCCGCCTGACTACACCGCTGAAGCGTTATTCCTCACCGGCGGTAACGCAACCACGATGGCCGCGATTGCGGCTCTCGCCGTTGAGCATTACCGAGCCTCCACGGTCGGAATCATCAGCGCTGACAGTGCTGGTGGCAACAGTTCGGAGGCGGCGCTCACTGGTGCGCTCGACAAGGCTGGCCTCTCCTATGTGTCGATTAAGGGTGGCGCAGTCGAGACCGACGCCGGATTCCAAGGCCTAATTCGCGAAGCGAACAGTGACGAACCTGACGTCCTCGTCTCGTTGTACGACGACGCCGGCTGTATCGGTGCGGTGCGCGGTCGAGTCCTGCTTGGCATTGACACGCCAATGATCTCAACTGCTATCTGCGGAAGTGCCGACGTCATCGACGTTGTCGGTGATGACGCCATCGGTTGGAATTATGTCGGTGTCGGTTCACCTGCGGGCACGCCTGCGTCGGAGGCCTTCGCTGAGCTTCTCGAGCCCGAGTACGGCGAGGCGTCGTCGACATCACTCGGACTCGGAGCGCTTGGTATCGGTCAGATGATGACCCTTGCGCGTGTCGCCAATGCAGTGGTGGCTGAAGGCGGTGAGGTGACGGGCCAAGCGATTTATGACCGCCTCAGCACGTCGAGAGACCTACAGAACTTCCCCAACGACAACGTGCTGTCGTGCGGCTTGTCGGAGTCGTATCCGAGCGTGTGCAGTTTTCAGTTCCCGATCGGAGAGTATTTGGCCGGTGGCGAGATCCAAACTGTGCCCGGCTTCGAAGCGATCTCGGTCGTCGACTACCTGCCCTAACTGGTCACATCTTGGTGATGTTGAAGAGATTATGGATGTGACGCGGACATGACTGACTACCTCTTCTTCATGCTTCTTGGAAGCACGGCGGGAGCCATCATCGCAGGCTTCGGCCTGGGCTTACTCGTCACGCATCAGGGCTCGGGTGTGGTGAACTTCTCCTTTGGCGCAATGGCCACGTGGGCGGGCTACGTCTACGCGGACCTCCGCCGCGGTGCGTATCCATTCCCGATCCCCGGCCTACCCGAGCGCTATCACTTCGCACAAGATGTCGGATTCTGGCCTGCGATGCTGCTGGCATTACTGACGGCGGCAGGGCTTGGCTTACTGCTTCACCTCGTCGTCTTTCGGCCACTTGCGCAAGCGCCGGCACTCGCGAACATCGTCGCCAGCATCGGCGTGGTCATTGTTGTTATTTCGCTGATCGATCGACGCTTCACAGACAACGCAGGATTGCGCGTCGGGCCGATCTTGCCGCGCGAGCCGGTGACGATCATGGCTGACGTCACTGTCCCACGTGACGGGCTCTGGCTTGCAGCGCTGGTGATCGTCATCGCGGCAGCGCTGTGGATCATCCAGCGCTTTACTCGAGTGGGCCTCGTCGTCCGAGCTGCAGCCGAGAACGAAAAAGGAGCAGTACTTCTCGGCTATTCGCCTGCACTGCTCGCTTCAGCGACCTTCGTTGGGGCATCCGTGCTGGGGGCGTTCATAGTGATCATGGCGTCACCGATGATTCAGCTCTCCTCAACGGTTTTCACCTTTGCGTTTCTCATCCCTGGACTCGGTGCAGCAATGGTCGGGCGGTTTTGTTCGATTTGGCCGACGGCCATCACTGGGTTGGCGATCGGAATGGCGCAGTCGTCGTTTACGAAGTTCCAGGGTGACTTCAGCTGGTTCCCACAGTACGGGGCGCGCGACGGATTGCCGTTCATCATCATCATCGGCGCAATGATCTTGCTCGGCGAGAGGCTGCCCGACCGATCGGCCGTTTCGACGTGGACGCTCCCGGCAGTGCCTGCCGCAAAGGTCAACGTGCTGACGGTCGTCGTTCCGATAGCAACGGCGGCGGCGGCCCTGTTGTTGTTAGGACCGCTGTGGCGGGGAGCAATCATGACGTCCTTGATAGGTATCGTTCTTGCGCTGTCACTTGTTGTTCTCACTGGTTTCGGTGGTCAGACATCGCTGGCCCAGATGGCCTTCGCTGGCGTCTCTGGGTTCTCGCTCTCGAAGCTTGCGATCGAATGGAACGTGCCGTTTCCAATTGCCCCGATTTTGGCGTCGCTCGTCGCAATGATGTTCGGGGTAGCCGTCGGCCTGCCCGCACTGCGGGTGCGCGGTACCAACCTGGCCGTAGTCACGCTGGCAGGTGGAGTCGCCATCACCGAGTTCGTCTTCAAGAACCCGAAGTACGTAGGCGATGCGTCGACCGGCGGAGCCCAGATCCCGAATCCTGAATTGTTTGGCTGGGACCTGGGCTTGATCTTGGGAGACCAGGCTTCGCGGCCGATCTTCGGCATCTTCTTGCTGTTGATTGCGTCGATCCTTGCCCTCGCCGTGTCGAATATCCAACGCAGCAGCTCTGGCCGTCGCATGTTGGCGGTGCGATCCAACGAGCGAGCTGCGAGCGCCGCAGGCATTAATGTCGCACGGGTGAAGCTGCAGGTCTTCGCTATCTCGTCGTTCATCGCCGGCCTCGGTGGTTGTCTCATTGCCTATCGGTTTGGCAGCGTGTCGGAGTCGTCGTTCGGCACGATCGCGTCGCTCACCGTGCTCGCCGTCGCCTACCTTGGCGGCATCACTTGTGTGAGTGGCGCCGTGACCGCTGGTTTGCTAGCGACATCAGGCGTTGCTTTTTACGCTCTATCCCAGGCAACAGGCAGCGTTGGCCAGTGGGAAGCGCTGATCGGCGGCGTGTTGTTGATCGTGATGGCGGTATCGAACCCTGAAGGGATCGCTGGCGGTATCCGGGCTCGGTTCGCCGCTCGTGGTTCCGCAGGGGTGATTGCCTAATGGCACTACTTGAGGCGCGTGGCGTAACCGTGACCTACGGCGGCGTGCGCGCGAACAATGCGATCAATCTCGACTGTGCCGAAGGGGCACTTGTGGGCCTTATCGGCCCAAACGGAGCAGGCAAGACCACATTCATTGATGCAATCACCGGCTATACCCCCGCATCTGAAGGGTCGGTCACCTTCGACGGTCGAGATATCACGCGGGCCAGTCCAAGCACCCGTGCACGAGCGGGTCTCACGCGTACTTTTCAGTCGCTTGAACTGTTTGAAGATCTCACGGTGCGCGACAACCTGCTCGCCGCAGCCGAATGGCCCACCTGGCACGCCCTGTTCATCGACGTTGTCGCACCCCGTCGACGCGCAGCGCAAGCAGCTGACCGCGTGGATCAAATTCTCGACATGATGGACCTTGCCGGCCTGGCAGATCGCCTGCCGGCCGAACTCAGCCACGGGAGGCGTCGCTTGATCAGCGTGGCGCGCGCGTTTGCTGCTGCCCCCCGGCTTGTTCTGCTTGATGAGCCCGCCGCTGGGCTTGACACCGACGAAAGCAGGGCGCTTGGTGTTCTGCTGCGCGAGGTCGTTGACGATGGCACGGCGCTGCTGCTTGTCGACCACGACATGGGCCTGATACTTGATGTCTGCGACCACATCAACGTGATTGACTTCGGCTCGGTCATTGCGAGTGCATCTCCGACAGCAATCCGAAATGATCCCGCAGTAATTGAGGCATACCTCGGCACCCAACACAAAGATTGCAGTCGATGACGGCACAGCCGGTGATCAATGTCGAGGGCTTGTCGGCTGGCTATGGGGGTGTCCCGATCGTTCGCAACCTGTCCCTGACTGTCGGTGCAGG
>Ga0213869_10003659_pt1 | contig 10169 bp, 6 predicted proteins | sample PICome_10_FD_160083 | JGI IMG/M metagenome (GOLD analysis project Ga0213869, IMG submission 160083) | Coastal seawater microbial communities near Pivers Island, North Carolina, United States - PICO132 | ecosystem: Environmental > Aquatic > Marine > Coastal | place: USA: North Carolina...
TATAGATAAAGTGGAAGCTCTTGAAAAAATTAAAACAGAAACAGGATGGGATTACAGTCTGTAATTAAAAAGGAAAAATAAAATGGCAATACAATGGTCAATAACAAACACAGAGTATAATAACGACTCTGACAAAGGAATAATACGTGCTGAATGGAAATGTACAAACTCTGAAGTAGTAGGCTCTGGAGACTCAGCAGTAACGCATACAGGCACAGTATTTGGTATAGAGTCTTATACTCCAGATGCAAGTGCTGATGGTTATGTAGCTTACGATAGTCTTACAGAAGCTAATGTAGTATCTTGGGTAAAAGCAACATTAGGCTCTGATGAAGTCACTCGTGTAGAAACTCAAGTAGCTGCACAAATTACTAAAAGCAAAACACCACCTACAAGCTGGGGAAAACCTTGGTCAGAATAGTAAAATAATATCATGGAACTAACACCTTATTTATTTTGGAACATCTTTATAACTTTAGTGTTAGCTCCGGTGCTTTATAGCATCAAAAGTAATACAGCAGAAAACAAAAGATTAGACATACTTTTAAATAAGACTCGTGAAGAGATAGCAAGAGAATATGTAACTAAAAACGAATTAAAAGATGACATGGCAGTTCTCATGGATAGGATAGATAAAATCGGAGAAAAGCTTGACAAACTGTTCGAAGTCAAGTAGAATATACATAAAGGTATTTATAAATGGATAAAGAAAATAATAATAAATTAAAAAAGTATAAGAAAAAATTAACTACTAAAGGTAGAGTAGATTTATCTAAAGGTGGTAGAGTTAAAGCTGCTGTAGGTGGTCCTCAAAAATTAAAGAATATTACTAACTATACACCGATGCCTAAAGCTAAAGTAAAACCTCCTGTAAAAGCTAAACCTTTACCAAAAGCTCCTGTTAGAAAATCTAGAAACAATATTTCTATTGATGGTGTTGGAGGTGGTAAGACTATACAGCCTAGAATGACAACTACTGAAGCTAAATTTATACCCGGTCAAACTTCTACACGTAGAGGTGCTGGACCAACTCCACCAGAAGGAAAAGTTAATCAAGGACTAGGTAATCAAAAAATACCTAATTTAAATAAAATAATACCTAATTTAAATTCAGGCACTTCACAAACTGGAATAGAAAATAAAGGAGTTAGTGCAGGAAAACCTATTTCAAAAGTTGAAGAAAAATTAAATATAGCACAACGAAAAGCTTTACAAACTCAATCTAATCAAGAAAAAAGAGCTTTAGAACTTGCACAAGCTGGACAACAACCTGCAAGACCAAGTCCTAGAATGGAAAGAGAAGCAGTTAATCCATCCACAGGTCAATCATATACTCCTGAAGAAAAAAGAGCATTAGATGCATCAATAGACCAAAGAGAGTTTAAAAGAAGTCCAACAACCGGTAAAGGCTCTGACCAAATGTTTATAGGTAGAGAAGGTGAAGTTAGACCTCAAGCTGCTCAAGCTATGTCTGCACAAGATATGCAAGATAGGTTTAGAGGAAGAGGTAGAGATGAAAGAGATGAAAGAGATGAAAGAGATGAAAGAGATGAAAGAGATACAGGACCTCAAATAGGAGATACAAAAAAAGGAAGTGGTTTATTTGGTAAATTCCTAACTTATGTTTGGAATGGAAATAGCTGGGTAGTTCAACAAAAAGAAGATAAAGAACCTATTACTGAAGATGAATTTACTGGAATGACTGATGCACAGAAACAAGCTTTGTTTGAATCAGAAAGAGGTGAAAGAGTTATAGAATCTGGTAGAACTGCAGAACAATTAGCTGCTGGTGAAATACCAGAAGGAATGATACCTACTGCAGAAGTTGAAAAGATTTCTATGGAAGGTACTGAAGCAGATACTGTACAACTAGACCCCACACAAGGCGTGACAGCAACTACATTAGCTCAAGAAGCTCCAGAAGATGTAGCTTTAGCAGAAGCTAAGAAAGGTGTTACTCCTGACCAAATTAAAGCAGTTACTATAGATGATGTAAAACTAATAGGAGAAGATGAAGCTCCTGAAGTTACTGCAGCTATTGGTGGTTTATCTAACGAAGCTATTCCAAGAATACAAAAAGCAGCAGAAATAAGTCCTACAGAAGCTGCAAAAGTTGCACAAGAAGAAATTGATAAAGCTCTTGCTCCAGAAGTAAGAGGTCAAGTTAGTCCTGAATCTTTAGTTCAAGCATTAGATAAAAGAGCTGCAGCAGTTGTTGCACCTGTTGATGATGCTACAGTAGCTACAAGAACTGCAGAAATAATAAGTGAAAAACAAAAAACAGATATACTTTCTAATGTTACAGGTGAAGGTGTAAATTTAGAAGACATCCCACAGTTTAATGTTATTGGTAAAAGAACTGCACAAGTTGCAGAAGCTAATACAAGAATAGCACAAGAGCTAGGAACAGCTCCAAGCATGGATGCTGATGAAAGAGCTGCTATAACATCTGATGGTATCGCTAAAGGTGATGCTGCACAGATAGGTGGTGTACCAACTTTAGAAGCTGCATCAAGACAAGCAGTAACTGGAATAGCTCGTAAGACTGCAGCAGCAGATATGTTAGCTGTTGTAGGTGAAATGCCTGAAGAAGTAACTGCAGCTATTTTAGAAGACCCTGCAACTGTTGAAGCTCAAATGGATACTCAACCTGTTAATGTTCAAGCAGCAGTAGCAGCACTTCCAAAAGAAGCTTTAGTATCTACACAAATGGAAGGATTACTTGCTGGTATAGAAGAAAACAAAACTCCTGCATGGGCTAGACCTGCTGTAGATGCAGTTAATGCCATGTTAGCTAGAAGAGGTATGTCAGCTTCAACCGTTGGTAGAGATGCTTTATTTAATGCTATTATTCAAAGTGCTTTACCAATTGCACAAAGCAATGCACAAGCTTTACAACAAAGAGCTTCACAAAACTTAAGTAACGAACAACAAGCTAACTTACAACAAGCTAATCAAGTCATGCAACAAAGAATGTCTAACCTTGCTAATAGACAAACAGCAGCTTCACAAACTGCACAAATGGCACAGCAAGTTGTATTAAAGCAAGGTGAGTTTGAACAACAAGCAGTTCTAACTACATCTCAACAAGAGCAACAAGTTAGAATGCAAAACATTCAAAATGAGCAACAGAAAGCTTCTCAAGAGTCTGCACAAAGACAACAAGTAGCTATTGCTAATCTTGATACAGGAACTAAACTTGATTTAGCTAATCTTGAACAGCTTAATGCAGCAGGTAGAGATAATTTAAATGCTGAACAGCAAACAAGATTAACAGAGTTTCAAGCTAAAGTAGATAGAAACGCTAGACAAGCTGAACTTACTCAGCGAATGGAAGAAGTAAATCTTAGTAACGATTTAAAAGTAGAACTTGCAAACTTGACAGAGCTTAATCAAGCTGGTAGAGAAAACATGACTGCTGAGAATCAAGCTAGACTTGCTAATCTTAATATTCTTGTAGACTTTAAAAAGACTAATGCTAACATGGCACAGCAAATGGACATGGCTAATATGTCTGCTGAGAATCAAATGGAACTTGCAAACTTGCAAGAAAGAGCTGCTGCAGATAGTGCAAACTTTACAGAAGCTAATAGATTTAGATTACAAGAACTTACAACTGCTGCAAGTGTTCTGTCACAGAATGCAGAGTTAAGACAAAGAGCAGAGTTTGCTAAGTTAAGTGCTGAAGAAAAAATAACACTTGCAAATCTTACAGCTAAGAACCAAGCTGATAGTGAAAGCATGTCTGCTACTAATCAAGCTGAATTAGCTAACTTAAATAAAAACATGAGAGTTGCTGAAGTTAATGCTAACTTAGCACAACAGATGGGACTTGCAGAGCTTTCTAATGAACAACAAGCTGCAATGACTAATGCTCAGATTAATGCTAACATGGATATGGCTAACTTTAATGCAGAACAACAAACTGCTTTAGCTAACAGTAAGTTTATGCAAACAGCTACACTTGCAAATCTTAATAACGAGCAACAAGCTATTATGCAAGATGCAACTACTAAAGCTTCATTAAACTTAGCAGAGCTTGACTCACGTACAAAGTTAGAAGCACAGAGAGCATCATCATTTTTACAGATGGATATGACTAATCTTAATAATGAGCAACAAGCTAATATGTTATCTGCTCAACAAGAACAACAAAGATTGTTATCTAATCAATCTGCAGAGAATGCTGCGAAACAATTTAATGCTTCATCAGAGAATCAAGTCAATCAGTTTATGGCTAGTCTTAATTCACAGATGGAACAGTTTAATGTTGGTCAGTTAAATAACATGGAACAGTTTAACAAGCAATCTGAAAATGCTGCAAATGCTAGAGATGCTCAAAGAACTGCAGATGTTAATAAAGCTAATACTTCTATATTAAATCAAGTAAGTCAGTTTAATGCACAGTTAGATTTCAATAGACAGCAGTGGAATGCTGCTAATGAACAAGCAGTAATTAATTCTAATGTTACTTGGAGAAGACAGGCAAACATGGCAGACACTGCAGCACAAAACGCTGTTAATCAACAGAATGCACAGAACGCTTTTAATTTATCTTCATCAGCTCAATCATTCTTATGGCAAGAGTTAAGAGACCAAGCTGATTATGATTTTAGATTTGCTGAAAATGATGCTAATAGAAAGTTACAAGCTATGATAGCTGCCGCAGGTTCTGAAGGAGACGCTGCAAAAAATTGGTCAACTAATTTTAGAAATGCTTCAAGTACTATAGATAGTATATTTGGATAATAGGAGAAAATATAAATGGGAATATTAAGTAAAGCTTGGAAAGGAATTAAAAAAGCTGTTAAAAAAATAGGTAAAGGCGTAAAAAAAGTATTTAAAAAAGTAGGTAAAGCTATTGGTAAACTAGGAATAGTTGGTCAGATAGGTATGATGTTTCTTATGCCTTACGCTACGTCAGCCTTGGGAAGTTTCTTTGGAGCATCTGGAAAGTTAGCTACATGGTCTACTAAATTATTAGGTAAGGCTGGTATGGGAAGTCAAGCTCTTGGACACGGATTAAACCTTATAAATAAAGCAGGTACTTTTGCAGGTAATGTTTATAATAGTGTTTCTCAAACTATTGGTAATGCTGTAGATAGAGTTACAAACTTTGCAAAGGGTAAAGGATTTACATTAAGTGAGGGTAGAACTTCTATATTTGCAAAAGATGTAGCAACTCCAACAACTCCAGAAAGTTTAACAAAAGTATTAGAATCTGATAAACCTTTTGATGTTACTACAACTTCTACAGAAGACTTTACTAAAAAATTAATGGAAGGTAAAGGAGAGTTTCCGGGAGTGACAGATGTTTCAAGCATGTTAGAAAAACCAGATTTAACAGGTTTTGTTCCAGAAGAGTCTATGAATCTTGGAAAGTTTTTTGAAGCTGATGTAAAGGAAGCATTTACAATGCCTAAGATTCAAACAGGAGAAGCTATAGAAGGCTTGACAGACGTATCTCAATTTACAAAACCTATAGAACCTTTATTAGGTAAAACTAAAGATGCAACATTTATGGATACTTTAAAAGATATACCGGGTAAAGTTGTAGAAGGTGTTAAAGATTTTGATGTTAAAAAAGCTACTGGAGATATCTTACAAAGTTCTTTAGTTGAAGGAGGAAAACTAGCAGGTAAACAAGCTATAGCAGAAGGTTTAGGTTATGAGAATCCAGAACTGCCGGGAAGTTATTATTTTGATTTAGGAAGCGTAGCAGAAATAGGAGCTAGAAATCCTTCAGTATATGACCAAGTAGATTTGATGTCACAAAAACAAGGTAATCCTTATTTAGTAGGTAATATTCAAAACGCTAACTACTTAAATAACTTAATAGGTGAAGGTAACTCTGCATATCAATCATTCATGGCAAACTTTTCAGCTTCACAAAACACACCAATGCAAAGAGGAATTGCTCAAGCTGCAGGATACAACATTTAGGAGATATAAATGATGCAAGAAGAATATAATCAAGAAGCTGTAGATGCTTTTGCTCAAGCTGGTAGACCTATACCGGGTCAGTCATTAACATCTAATCCAGATGAGCCTAGACCTTTTGAAGGACCACCAGACTTTACAAACTTTAAAGAAGCTTTAGATTATACTGCTGCTGAATTATTATTAGAAGAAAACTATACTCCTATGGTGTTAGCTATGGGTGATGGTATACCTGTTACTGATTTAGCAATGCAAATAGGTTATGTAGGTTTTAGAGAAGGTAAATGGAATCCTGATTTAATGATGATGTTAATCGAACCTTTAATGTATTTATTAATGGCACTAGCAGAAAAAGCAGATATTCAGTATAGGATAGATGATGAAGATGATGAAGACGATGAAGATTCAATACTAGAAGATAAAGTAAGAAACATTGCAGAAACTTTAAAAGCTAAAGAAATGGGTAAGATGCCTAAAGGAGCTTTACCTTCTGACATAGTAGAAAAAATAGAATCTTTAGATATGCCAAAAGAAAGTTTATTAGCAAAAACTGAAGAACCTATGATTGAAGAAGAAGAACCACAACAAAGTTTATTAGAAAGAGGACAATAAGATGTCAAGATATGATTATGAAAGTACTCAGCAATACGCAGAACAAAAGTTTGCTGAAGCAAAAAAATATAATGAAGAACAAATTAAAAAACAAGAGAAGTTTTCTAAAAGACTTCTTGCTTTTGATACTGTTGTTAAAGGTGCAAATGCTTTAATTAATCAAAGAGCTGATGAATTAGAATCTTCGTTTGGTCCTGCTAAAGCTAAATATAAAAGTTATATACAGAATGCTGAAGCTACTACTACATATTGGAATGACATACAAAAAAACGGTGGTGTAGATTATTTACAAAAACAAATATATGATTCTTATTTAACATCTGCAAAAAAAGTAAAACCTTATGAAGACGTAGAAAACATATCTGGCTGGATATACGAACAAGCAACTGAAAAAGCAAACGAATTATATTCAGTATTAGAACAAAAAGCTACACAAGCAAAAGATGTTCCTACTATGAAAGATTTTATGGATGACTATGAAAACTTTACAGAGATACAAGCTCCTAGAACTTTATTTGGTGCAGCTACTAAAGGAATAAAAAGAATATTAGGTAGAGAAAATGCTGAAACTTTAGAATACAAAAAACAAATAGCTAAAGATAAATTGTTTAACACAGACGTTATTAAAGAAATTGATGAGTTTGCAGAAATTGCTGAAACATATGATAAGTTAGGATATGATACTCCGGGACTTATAAGAAAAATGAACGAACAATATAAAGATGGTTTAGGTAAAAAAATAAAATCTACCGAAACTCAAAGTTATAGTTTTCCAACTTCTAAAGGAAGAAAAAAAGACCAATTAGTAAATATTATAAAATATACAGATGGTTCATCAAGTGTAGAAGTTTTACTAGATAATGAAAGTTTAGATACATCTTTAACAATGACTGAAGCTTCTGAAGTTTCTTTTTTAATGAGAATAAAACCAGAACATCAAAACGAAGTTATCAAAATATTAGAAAAAAATGGAGAAGGAACTGCTTTAAAAACAAATCTATCTGAAGCTGTTACTTATGCTACATCTAATAATGCTTTTAAAGTTGATTTAGACGATGCTAAAAAAGTTAATGATTTGGCAGATAGTAATTATCAAGTTGTTTTACAAAGTAAATTTACAAAAGAAGGTATGCCTATGTTTGAACAAGATATAAATACTAAAGATTATAGAGTTATGCCAGAATACTTAGCACAGGCTAAAAAAGAAGGATGGGATGCTGAAACATATAAACAAACTCAATTCGACCAGATAGGAATTAATTATAAAATTAATCAAATTAAAGAAGGAAATATAGGTACGGATTTAGTTAAAACTACTTCTATTGAATCTAAAATAACAGACCCTTCTAAATTAAAAGAATATAATAGTGTTATTGAAAATCCAAACAGTAATGTTTATAACTTTACTCAGTCTCAAATTAAAGGTAAAACAAGTGGAATTGTAGACATAACAAATGGTAATCCTGTAGATTTAAATAAATTCTTTCCAGATATTGTAAGCGGTCAAGGCATTATAAAATATGATATTGATAATAATAAATATTATGTTGAAGGAGTAGAAGGAGATTTACAACCTAAGTTTAACGCAATTACTTTAAATAAAACAGATAAAACAAACGATGAAGTAGAATTTATTTTACCTACTGAAGAACAGATAGAAAAACTAACTAGTCAACCGGCAATCCTTGTTAGACAAAGTATAAATAAACGTAATAAATTATTAGAAGATTTAAAAGATAAAGAAAACTTAAGCAGTATAGAAATTAAATCTAAAGAAAATCAAATAAAAAAAGCTGAAGATACAATTACTAAAAATATAACTAGGCTTCCTTTTGACTTTAGTCCTACATCATTTGTTAAAGAAAAAGGAGAATTAAAAGGAATTGAAAATTTACTTTCAAGACCTGATAGATTATCTCCTAATGAAAAACGTGAATTAGAAGATAGACAAAAAGAACTAGAAAACCTAATCAAATAAATTATGGCTTATCCTAATCAAGACTCTAATAGTTTTATAGAGTACATCCGTTCTACAGTTGACCCAACTTATGAACTTTCAAAAGCTGAAGCACTTAAGTATGCTGCTAAAATGGGAGCTAGTGATTCGTTTAGAGGAATACAGCAATTTGGTGCTAGAGTATTAGGAATGGATGAAGCTACCGAAGAGTTAAAAAGAAAAGATAGAACACTCCAACAAATATTAGATAACGAAGAATATGGTAGTCAAGCTATGGCAGCCTTTCTTGGTTCAGCAGTAGTTGCAGACCCTTTAGGTTACGTACCTATTGCAGGTTGGATATCAAAAGGTAAGAAAGCTAAAAGCATTTGGGAACTAACTAAGTACGGAGGAATGGCTGGTGGATTCCATGCAGGTATGGGATATGTTAGTGAAGAGTCTCCGGGTCTTATTGGTGAAAAACAAAGTCGTTTAGAAAACATTGCTATTGGTGCTACTGCAGGTAGTGCTTTAGGTGCGTTAGGTGGAGCAACTTTAGAAGGCATAGCTAAGATACGTGGTAAAGAAGGATACTTTGCAAAGTCTGATGAGTTTGAAGCACCTAGAAAAAGTGCTGATGATACTGAAGAAACTATTGACCCTACTGCCCCTTTAAAAGTAGGTTCTAGAATTATAGCTCCTGATAGAAATAACAGAGGAACTATTATACAGATAGATAAGGAAGGATTTGCTCTTGTACAGTTTGTTAGTAAAGACGGAGCTAAAGCAACTAAGAAATTTCCTTTAGATAAACTACAACCTCCTAAGAAAGGAGAAGCTTTAAAAAGCCCTGAAGGTGCTGAAGCTGGACCAACTATGAGAAGCTCTGAAGTAGAGTTTGCAATAGATACAAAATCTAATCCTTTATCATGGTTATACAAAGCTAAGAATCCTACTACTAAAACTTCTTACGTTATACAAAAAGCAATAGATGAAAACGGTAATGTTATTCCTAAACAATGGGAAGTAATTAGTACACCTTTATTAAGAGGTAGAAAGAAAGGAGAAAGCATAGCTGATTTTAATAGAAGAAAAAATCAATTAGTACAAAGAAATGTATTTGGAAGTTTGCAAGACTCTAAAAAGTTTGTAAAGAATCAAATACAGCCTACTCAAGTTCAAAAACAAAAAGATGTAGCTGAAAAATTAAAACCTGTAAACAATCAACCTGTACCAAAAGAAGTAGAACAAAAAGTTATTGAAGATAAAGTACAAGAAGTTTTTGGTGAACAAGCTGATAATAAAATTAAATTAAATACTGGAGTATTAAAATTTTACCAAGATAACTTTGGTATAGCTTTAAAAAATAAAGTGTTTGATAACTGGGGTTCTGCTTTAACAGGAACAGCTTCTGGTATAGCAGGTTATAATTCTGTAGATGACCCAGATGCTACAGCACTTCAAAAGTTTGGAGCAGGTTTCTTAGCTGGTATGGCTGGAGCAGGTCTTACAAAAACTTTAGGTAAGTTAAAAGTTGGTGATGATGCTTTAGCTGAACACATGGGTAGATTTTTAATTGATGATTATGGTTTAAGTTCTGATTATAAATTATTAAGAAGAGAAGCACAGGTAAATAAAAATCAAATAGCTCAACAATTTTTAGACTTAGCTTTAGAATCAA
>Ga0213869_10003666_pt1 | contig 10153 bp, 10 predicted proteins | sample PICome_10_FD_160083 | JGI IMG/M metagenome (GOLD analysis project Ga0213869, IMG submission 160083) | Coastal seawater microbial communities near Pivers Island, North Carolina, United States - PICO132 | ecosystem: Environmental > Aquatic > Marine > Coastal | place: USA: North Carolina...
TAATCAATCAAATTGCAAAGATTATGAATTATTCATGTGCAGCTCTGGTGCGGAAGCAAATGAAAATGCTCTTCAAATCGCTTCATTTCATAACAACAAATCAAGAATAATTGCATTTAAAAATTCTTTTCATGGAAGAAGTAATGCTGCTTTGAGCGCAACAGATAATCAAAACATAAAAACAAAATTAAATACTAAAATTGATGTTACTTTTTTAAAGTTTAATGATAAAGAGTCATTAATAAAAGAAGTATCCAAAAGTGATGTTAGTGCTATAATATTTGAATCAATTCAAGGGGTTGGAGGACTGGACGAGCCAGATACTGAGTTTGTAAAGTTTCTAAGAGAAACTTGTGACAAGTATGATATTTGTTTAATTGCTGATGAAGTTCAATCTGGTTTTGGAAGAACAGGAGATTTTTTTGCGTTTCAAAAACACGATATAAAACCTGATATTATTCCAATGGCCAAAGGAATGGGAAATGGATTTCCTGTTGGCGGAGTATTAATTAATAAAAAAATAAAAGCAAAATTCGGAATGCTTGGAACTACATTCGGTGGAAATCATTTAGCATGTTCAGCAGTTTTATCAGTTCTTGATACCATTAAGCAAGAAAATCTACTAAAAAACAGTAAAAACCTAGGGGAATATTTTAAAAATAAATTATCTAAAATTAAGTCCATAAAAAAAATAAAAGGACGAGGTTTAATGTTAGGACTAGAATTTGATTTCGACGCGAAAGATCTTAGAAAAAATCTAATCTTTAAACACAATATTTTTACAGGAGGTAGTGCTAATAAAAAATTACTAAGAATTTTACCCCCTTTAAATATAACTGAACACCATATTGACATGTTGTATAATGCTCTAACAATTGAATTAGAATGAAAAATTTTATAAATATTAATAACGTCAAGGATTATCAGGGTCTTATTAAAGAATCCATAGAAATTAAAAACAATCCTTATTCCTTCAAAAAAATAGGCATCAATAAGACGCTAGGTCTAATTTTTTTTAATTCTAGCCTTAGAACCAGGCTGAGTACACTAAAAGCAGCTAAAATGCTTGGTTTGGAAACGATAGTTATGAATTTTAATAATGAAGGATGGGAGATTGAATTAGAAGAAAAGACAATTATGTCGAAAAACTCAGCTGAACACGTTAAAGAAGCTGCTCAAGTAATATCTCAATATTGTGATATCATTGGAATTAGAGCCTTTGCTGAGTTAAAAAATAAAAATCATGACGAAAGTGAAATAATAATAAATTCATTCGTAAAATACGGGTCAGTTCCAATTATAAATTTAGAAAGCTCTTGTGCTCATCCTCTTCAAGCATTAGCAGATGCTATTACAATAGAGGAGCATAAGAACAAATCTAATCCCAAAATAGTAATTTCATGGGCACCACACCCTAAATCACTTCCTCACGCAGTAGCAAATTCATTTATAAATATGGCTAAAATGAGTAATTATGACCTTGTTATCACAAACCCCGTTGGATATGATTTAAATCCAAAAATAACAAATGGAATAAATGTGACGCATAATCAAGAGGAAGCTTTCAAAAATGCAGATTTTATATATACTAAAAACTGGTCGAGCTATAATGATTATGGAAAAGTTTTGATTAATAATGATAAATGGATGATAAATAAAAGAAAAATGGAAATAACAAATAATGCAAAATTCATGCATTGTCTTCCTGTTAGAAGAAATGTCGTAGTCGAAGATGCGGTTTTAGATTCTAATTATTCTTTAGTAATTAATCAAGCTAATAACAGAACATATGCAGCTCAAACTATTTTAAAAAAAATAATATTAAATGAAGGATAAATTAACTATAATCAAAGTTGGTGGATCAGTTTTGAATGATAATAAGATTTTCAAAACATTCTTAAATAATTTTTCAAAAATTGAAGAAAAAAAAATATTAGTTCATGGAGGCGGAATAATAGCATCAAACTATATGGTTCGATTAGGAATTCCTCCGAAATTTATAAAAGGAAGAAGAATTACAGATGAAAAAACCTTAGACGTTGCTATTATGACTTATGCTGGTTTGATAAATAAAAAAATTGTAGCTCAGCTTCAAAAATTAAACTGTAATTCAATCGGTCTTTCTGGGACAGATTGTAATTTAATTAAATCTAAAAAAAGAGAAATAAAGGATATTGATTTTGGTCTTGTTGGTGATATTACTGAAATTAATGTCAATTTTATAAATAATTTAATAAAAACAAATATTCATCCTGTTATTTGCTCACTATCACACGACGGAAATGGTCAATTATTAAATACAAATGCAGATACAATTGCTTCAAAATTTGCAATAGAATTATCATCAATTTATGACGTTACATTAAAATTTTGCTTTGATAAAGTAGGGGTTTTAACTAATCAAAACGACTCCTCCACAATTATTAGTTCTATAAATATAAATGATTATGAAAGTTTGATAAATCAAAACATCATAACTGATGGTATGATTCCAAAAATCGAGAATTGTTTTAATGCCCTTAAAAAAGGTGTTAAAAATATTTTAATAGGAGACCACGACATAATAAAAAATGAAAAAGACTGTACTAAACTAACTCTTAACTAATGGAAAAAATAATTTCTGAATCAATCGAGTTACTTAAAGATTTAATATCTATAGAGTCATTTTCTTTTCATGAAGATAAAAGTGCTAGTAGAATTGAAAAATGGTTTTACGATCACAACATTCCTTGTAAGAGAATTAAAAACAATGTCTATTCTAAAAATGAATTTTTCGATATTAAAAAACCTACAATTCTTTTAAATTCTCATCATGATACAGTGAAACCAAATAAAGGATACACTAAAAACCCTTTTTCAAGTATCGTTGAAAATGGAAAATTATTTGGCCTTGGAAGTAACGATGCAGGTGGAGCATTAGTTTCATTAATTGGAGTATTTACTTATCTATACAACAAAAAAAATTTAAAATATAACCTCATATTACTTGCTTCTGCCGAAGAGGAATGTTCAGGAGATAATGGGATAAGCTCAATAATTCCTGTTCTACCAAAAATAAATTTTGGAATTATTGGTGAACCTACTCTAATGAAAATGGCTGTGGCTGAAAAAGGACTTGTAGTCTTTGATTTACATGTGCAAGGAACTGCAAGTCATGCTGCTCATCCAAATAATGATAATCCTATACTTAAATCAATACCTGTGTTAAATTGGATAAAAAATCTAAGCTTTAATAGACAATCAGATTTTCTAGGTGATACAAAAGCTACAATAACTCAAATAAGTTCGGGCAATCAACATAACGTAGTTCCCTCAGAGCTAAATATAGTTCTTGATGTTAGGGTGAATAACAGGTACACTAATAAAGAAATTTACGAAATACTAAAAAAAGATGCTCCTTGTAAAATTAAGCCAAGATCATTAAATCTAAATTCTTCATCAATTGATTTAGAGCATCCAATAGTTAAAGGAGGGGATAGTATTCAAATTGAAAAATACGGGTCTCCTACTCTATCAGATCAGTCTAAGATTTCATTTCCATCAATAAAAATTGGTCCAGGAGATTCCAAAAGATCTCATACTGCTGATGAATTTATTTATATAAAGGAAATTAAAAATGCCATTCCCATTTATATAAAACTATTAAATACAATAATTTAAAAATTACAATTATGAAACTTTGGAATAAAAATGACCTTCTTAATAAAAAAATTGAAAAATTTACTGTTGGTAACGATAGAATATATGATTTGTACATAGCAAAATATGATATTAAGGCATCTATTGTTCATGCAAAAATGTTAAATAAGTCTAAGATTATTTCAAATAATGAAATGAATTTGATAGTTGATGAGTTAAATGTCTTAAATACTCAAATATTAAAAGGTGATTTTATTATTGAAGATGAATTTGAGGATATTCATTCAAAAATTGAATTTATATTAACAAAAAAATTGGGAGATATTGGAAAGAAAATTCACACTGGAAGATCAAGAAATGACCAGGTGCTTGTTGCAACTCAACTTTATTTAAAAGATCAAATAATAGAAATTAAAGATAGTATCAAAGAATTATTTGAGACATTAATAGATTTAGCTGATAAGAATAAGAATCATTTATTACCTGGCTACACTCACCTACAAGTAGCTATGCCATCTTCATTTGGTCTTTGGTTTTCCTCATATGCTGAATGTTTAATAGATGATATTTTATACTTGAACACTGCCTATAAAATTAATAATCAAAACCCTTTGGGAAGCGCAGCTGGCTATGGAAGTTCATTTAAAATTGATAGAAATTACACAACAAAAGAATTAGAATTTGAGACTTTAAAATTCAATGTAGTTGCTGCACAAATGAACAGAGGAAAAATCGAAAAATCTGTAGCAATAGCGATTTCTCAAATAGCAAATACATTATCTAAATTTTCATCTGATGTATGTTTTTACATGACGCAAGAATTAAATTTCATTTCTTTTCCAGATGAATTAACGACAGGGTCAAGTATTATGCCTCACAAAAAAAATCCTGATGTATTTGAATTAATTAGAGGAAAATGTAATGCAATTCAATCCATTACAAACGAATTAAATCTTATTACTGCAAACCTTACTAGTGGCTATCATAGAGACATGCAACTTTTAAAAGAAAGAATAATACAAGGCATAAATGATATAAAAAAATGTATTGAATTAACTAATTATTCAATTAAGAAAATTAAGATAAGAGAAAATATTTTAGATGATAAAAAATATGAGTACTCCTTTACTGTAGAGAATCTTAATAAATTGGTAAATAATGGTTTATCATTTAGAGATGCCTACATAAAAATATCTGAATCGATAAAAAAAGGTAATTACATTCCAGAAAAAAATATAGAACACAATCTTATTGGAAGTATAAATAATTTATGTTTAGATGAAATAAGAGTTAAGATGAAAAATTACTTTAATTAAATTATTTAGATCTAGATTTTAAAACATCAATTACATTTTTCATTTTATATCCCTTGTCTTGGAGAAGAATTAAATAGTGAAACAAAAGATCAGCAGACTCATTTAAAAATAATCTTCCATCGTTATCTTTAGCTTCAATAACCATTTCTACTGCTTCCTCCCCTACTTTTTGAGCAATCTTATTTGTTCCTTTTTTAAAAAGATTTGAAATATAGCTGGATTCTTCTAGATTATTTTTCCTATTTTCAATTACCTCCTCTAAAATTTCAATGAAATTTTCTGATTTGTTAACTTCTTCAAAACAAGTATCATCTCCTTTGTGACACACTGGACCAACTGGATTCACTTTTATCAGCATAGTATCATTATCGCAATCTTCTTTTAAAGAAACAACATGTAATTCGTTCCCACTTTCTTCACCTTTTTTCCAAATTCTCTGTTTAGTTCTGCTATAAAAATGAACGACATTAGTACTTAAAGTTAAACTTAAAGATTCTTTATTTAAATATCCTAGCATCAATATTTTAAGTGTGTTATTATCTTGAATAATAGCAGGAACTAAACCATTATTATTTTTATTATAATCTAAATTCATAATCGTATTGGTATGTTATTATTTTTTAATTCAATTTTAAGATCACCTAATCCTATTTCGTTGAAATGAAAGACACTTGCAGCAAGTGCGGCATCAATATTTCCTGATTTAAAGACATCGCAGAAGTGCTCAATCTTTCCAGCTCCACCTGAGGCTATGATAGGAATATTCACCGCTTGTGATAACTTTTCAAGTGCGATACAAGCAAATCCGTTTTTAGTACCGTCATGATCCATTGAAGTAAACAGAATTTCACCCGCTCCTCTTTGCTCTACCTCCTTGGACCATTCAAACAATCTAATGTTTGTTTTAACTCTTCCTCCAACAAGAAATACAAACCAATCATTATCAACATACTTAGCATCAATTGCGACTACCACACATTGTGATCCAAAATTCATAGCTAATTCATTAATAAAATTAGGATTTTTAACAGCATAACTATTTATAGAAACCTTATCAGCGCCACTTTTAAGTAGAATATCAACATCTTCTATTGTTTTAATCCCCCCGCCAACAGTAAAAGGAATATTAATATTACGAGAAATGTCATCAGCAAGTTTAGCAAATGTTTTCCTGCCCTCCTTTGTTGCGGTTATATCCAAAAAAACAAGTTCATCCGCTCCGTTTTCAGAGTAATATCTAGCAAGTTCCACCGGATCCCCAGCATCAACAAGATCTACAAAATTTACTCCCTTTACAGTTCTAGAATCTTTTATATCAAGACACGGTATTATTCTTTTAGCTAACATTGTTTTTCCATAAAATTCATTAAACTTTTCAATTCAATTTTATTTTCATAAATAGCCTTTCCAAGAATAGCGCCCTCACAACCTGTTTCTTTTAACTCTTCTAAGTCTTTAATAGTCGATATTCCTCCTGATGCAATCAAATTCACATCTTTGAACGACTTAAGAATATCTTTATAAATTTCAATAGATGGTCCTTTTAACATGCCGTCTTTGGATATGTCTGTTGGAATAACATACTTAACTCCTTTCAAAATATAATACTCTAAAAAATCCATAAGATCATTCCCTGAATCATTTAGCCATCCGTTTATTTTTATTTTGTTATTTAAAAAATCAGCACCCAAAATTATTTTATCTTTTCCATATTTTTCAAATAGCTCTAAAAAAATTTTTGGATCTGAAACAGCAATACTTCCTAGAGTTATTTGAGACGCGCCTGACTCAAATGCTATTTTTACATCTTCAATTGATTTTAAACCACCTCCAAAATCGACTTTTAAAGCTGTTTTTAAGGCAATTTGTTCCAAAATCTTATAATTTATAATCTTACTTGACTTGGCACCATCTAAATCAACCAAATGAAGAAAATTTATAGCGTGATCTTCAAATCGCTGAGCCATCTCGAACGGATTAGAACTGTAAATAGTTTTTTTATTGTAATCACCTTGAGATAATCTTACACATTTTCCTTCAATAATATCTATAGCTGGAATTATTCTCATTACGAATTATTTATAAAATTATTAAGAACAACTTCACCTTTTCCTCCGCTTTTTTCAGGATGAAACTGAACGCCAGTAAAATTATTTTTTTTAATAGCACTGCTGTAATTAATCCCATAGTTGGATTTAGCTACGGTGTCTTTAATAATCGGAACATAATAACTATGAACTAAGTACATGTATTCATTTTCAATAATTGAATCAAATAAATTGGTCTTTAAATCAAAAACAGTATTCCAACCTATTTGAGGAACTTTTAATGAATTGTTAAATCTTTTTACATTAGAATCAAATATTTTTAAACAATCCGTTTTTCCCTCCTCTGAAAAGCTACACATTAACTGCATGCCTAAACATATACCCAATACTGGCTGCTTGAGCTCTGGAATTAGCAAATCTAAACCTTTGGATTTTAGCATATTCATTGCACTACTAGCCTGTCCAACACCTGGAAAAATAATTTTATCTGCACTAGATATCACTTCTTTTTCTGAGGTTAACATCCCATTACAACCAAGTCTTTTCAAAGCATACTTAACACTTTGAGTATTTCCAGCACCATAATCAATTATAGCTATTTTCATTACAAAACTCCTTTAGTTGAGGGTAATATTAATTTATCTTTATTTTTTGAAATTGCTGTTTTAACACACTTGGCAAAAGCCTTAAAAATGGATTCAATTTTATGATGTTCATTTTTTCCTTCAACTTTTATATTGGCATTTAACTTGGCTCCATCACAAAATGATTTAAAAAAATGATAAAACATTTCAGTAGGTAAATCTCCTATTCTTTCTCTTTTAAACTCAGCATCCCATACCAGCCAACTTCTTCCTCCAAAATCTATTGCTACTTGAGCTAAGCAGTCGTCCATTGGTAAAGTAAAAGCATATCTTTCGATACCTATTTTTTTACCTAAAAGAGATGAGAAAGATTCCCCAAGAGCTATAGCAGTATCCTCAACAGTATGATGTTCATCGACATTTAAATCACCATCAACCTTGATATTTAAATCTACTAGTGAATGTTTTGAAAGCTGATCAAGCATATGATCAAAAAAAGAGAGACCAGTATCTATATTACTTTTACCTGTACCGTCAAGGTCAAGTGCAATTTCAATATTTGTTTCTTTAGTTTTTCTTTTAAAAATAGAACACCTGTTTAACCCGCTCAAATACTCATAAACTGATTTCCAAGAATTTGTTTTGAGCTTTACAACTTCATTTAATAAATCGTTAAGTTCTGTTCCGTTGTAAAGAATCCCAGAACAATTCAAGTTTTTAGCCAATTGCATGTCTGATTCTCTATCTCCAACAACAAAAGAGTTCTGCATATCAATATTAATATCTTCAATATATTCTGTAAGCATTCCAGTTCTTGGTTTTCTGTAAATTGAGTTCTGATTTTCAAAGCTTTTATCAATGTGTGTTTTAAAAAAACTAACATCTTCATTTTTAAATGAATTAATAATAAAATTTTGAACAGGCCAAAAAGTTTCTTCAGGAAAAGAGTCTGTCCCTAACCCGTCTTGATTTGTAACCATAACCAGTTCAAAATCCAACTCTTGACATATTTTATTTAGATATTTGAATACTCCAGGAAAAAAAGATAATTTATCAAAACCATCTAATTGTTTATCAGACTTGGGTTCTTCAACTAAAGTTCCATCTCTATCAATAAATAGAATTTTTTTCATAATTCATTAAGCGTTTTAATTAAAGTATCATTATCATTTTTTGTTCCTATCGTAATTCGCAAACAATTTTGACATAATGGTTGATTTGATCTGTTTCTAACAACAATGCCCTTCTTCAATAACTGGTTATATCTTAAATCAGCATTATCAACTTTTACAAGAAGAAAATTTGCATCAGATTCGTATATCTTTTCAATAAAATCAAATTTTTCTAGAGAGGTTATTAACAACTTTCTTTGAGTTAAAGTTAAAGCAATATTCTTTTTAATCTCATTGATTTTATTCAACTCCTTCAAAGCTTTTCTTTCTGTAAGAACATTTAAATTGTATGGTGGTTTAATTTTGTTTAAATAACGAATAATTTTTTCATTCGAAAATCCCACACCCAATCTAATTCCAGCCATTCCAAAAGCTTTGGACATAGTTTGAGTTATTATCAAGTTATTATTATCCTTTATTAAACTAATTAAAGACTCTTTGGTAGAAAAATCGATGTAAGCTTCATCAACTACAACAATCCCTTTAAAACCTTTAATTAAGTCAGTTAAATCATTTGTATCAAATGAATTTCCTGTCGGGTTATTGGGTGAACATAAAAATAAAACTTTGATATTAGTTGAATTTAATTTTAATATTTCATTTTTGTTAATTGAAAAATCACTCGTTAATGGAATTTCAATGTTATCCACTCCGTTGGTTTTTGCAATAACATCGTACATTCCGTAAGTTGGCGGAAGAGTGATAATTTTATCTTTAAAAGGATTACAAAAAACTCTAATAATTAAATCTAAAATTTCATCAGTTCCATTGCCAAAGACAACTTGATTTACTTGCACGTTTTTAATGTTAGAAAATACCTTTTTTAGTTTGATATGTTTGTTGTCTGGATACCTGTTAATTCCATTGTCAAAAGAAGATTCATTTGCATCTAAATAAATCAATTTCTTGTCATAATCTTTCTTAAAATCATCTCTTGCTGAGCAATATGAGGACATTTGTTTCACATTATTTCTAACTAAAGAATCTATATTCATATTAATTATTTAAATCTTTAACTCTAATTGATACGGCATTTTTGTGAGCTTGCAATCCTTCAGCTTGAGCCATAACTTCAATTGTTTTAGAAATATTCAACAAACCGTCTTTTGAAATTTTTTGAAATGTTATAGTTTTCAAAAAACTATCTAAAGTAACGCCGCTATATTGCTTAGCATTTCCGTTAGTTGGAAGTGTATGATTTGTTCCAGAGGCATAATCGCCTGCGCTTTCAGGCGTGTAATTTCCAATAAATACCGACCCAGCACTAATTATATTATCAACGAAAAATGATTCATTTTTTACATTAATTATGTAATGTTCTGGGGCATACTGATTAATAAATTCAACTGCCTCTGTTTTATCATCAAAAAATATAAGTTTTGAATTTGATATTG
>Ga0213869_10003667_pt1 | contig 10153 bp, 9 predicted proteins | sample PICome_10_FD_160083 | JGI IMG/M metagenome (GOLD analysis project Ga0213869, IMG submission 160083) | Coastal seawater microbial communities near Pivers Island, North Carolina, United States - PICO132 | ecosystem: Environmental > Aquatic > Marine > Coastal | place: USA: North Carolina...
TGGGCTTCGTGTCTTTGAACCAATAGTAGGGTTCTCAGCTTCTGCTAAAGCTACATCTTTATCATGGATTATTTTTAATGATCTTTTCGGTAATGCGAAGCTTTATGGGTCTGCAGCTACAACATCAATGCTAACAATCATATTTGTCTGCATTATTCTGACCCCAGTCCTCATTCGCACATGGCGCGATTTTAACCGTAAAGGGGTTTAGTACATGGCAAGTTCATTCCAAAACAGAGCGCCGCTGTTAACTTGGTTTTCTACCAGTATGGTTGTTTTGTGGTTATTAATAGCTATTGGACCGTTTATTTGGACTGTTTGGGGCTCATTTAAAGTACAGGGTGATTTCTTTTCAAAGGCAGATTGGCGGAACGCAATTTATGGTGTCATGACCTTCGTGGAAACTGGCAACTCATTTACTGGGAATGGCTATTATGGTGCTTGGATAGAAGAGGAGTTTTGGTCGCATGTTTTAAATACTGCCGTGGTAGTGTTTTTTACGGTAACGATTTCCCTTACAATGGGAACGTTGGGGGGGTATGCACTCGCACGTTCTGGATTTAGGTATGCTTTTTGGTTGCTTATACTAGCCCTGATCTTTCGGGCTATGCCTCATATCACTTTAGTATCCGGTTACCTTCTGCCATTCTTTGAGTGGAACTTATGGGGTAAACTATCAACAACCATTGTTGTTCTTGTTGCAATTAATCAACCTTTTACGCTGTGGATGTTACATTCTTTTTTTCTCAATATTCCAAAAGATATGGACGAAAGTGCCATGGTGGATGGATGTACGCGTTTCCAAGCTTTTCGGCATGTTATTATACCTGTTATGTGGCCAGGTGTAATTACAACGGGCCTATTCAGTTTTCTCCTCGCATATAATGATTTCGCAATTACATCGATGCTCTTAAGTTCCGAAAATCAAACCATGGTCCCGCGAATTGCAAGCTTTCTTGGTTCTGTAAGAGAACAAGGCAATGTAATGTTCGCAGTGGCGGCAGTCGTAAGTGCTATTGTACCGTTATTCTTTTTAGTGATGTTTTTTCAGAGACAAATTGTAAGTGGGTTAACTGCTGGCGCAGTGAAAGGTTAGATTTATGACAAATAGCAGCAGTATCAAAAAATCTTTTCATCCTGCAAAACCACTTGCCAGGTTTCACATGCCGACCGATTTTTCAATTTCACTTGATCAATACACGTCTAGTCGCTCAGTACGTATTCCGTCTGATTTTGGTCCACCTCAGGCGCTGGTGGGCTTTGACCCAAGTTATAAAAATATTGTCGATTATATCGTTCGAATTACCCATAGAATTTGGGAAACCGATAGTCGTGAAGTTGAGTATATCGGTGAAACTTATTCTAAAGATTCTAGGGTATTTGACGACTACGGACTGCAATTAGGTTGTGAAAAAATTATCAGTGATACGCATCATACGACGGGAGCTTTTCCTGATATAATTCTGGATGCAGAAGAAGTAATTTGGGCTGGTGACGATAGCACGGGTTTTCACACATCTCATTTGACCCGAATTATTGGTACAAACACTGGGATCAGCCGATATGGAGAGCCAAAAGATAAAAAAATCAGTGTTATGGTAATAGCTAATTGTATAGCTTTAGAAAATGAAATTTTTCACGAACATGTGCTTTACAATACGTCTGCTATGCTGCAGCAACTTGACATTGATTTATGGGAAGAAGCAGAAAGATTAATTAGCGATCCCCCAGCAGGTTGGCCGCGATCTGACGAAGTGTGGGTGGACTTGCGGCAGTCTGCCGCTCCCACCAAGCCTCTATACTTGTCAGAGCCATCAATGGGTTTTGATCCAGACAAGTTTGCGCGCGATATTCATAATAATATTTGGAATGGTGATCTGAGCGCATTGAAAGATCGCTACGCCGATAATGTTAAGTTTGAGGGGACTACAAATCGTCTTTTTGAGGGACGGGATGCTTATAAAACTTATGTAGAAACAATCAGGGCAGCTTTTCCTGACTTAAGCTTTCAAGTGGATGAGGTTTACTGGATGGGTAATGAGCGGGATGGGTGGTTAATATCGGCTCGCTGGAGTGCGGAGGGAACCCATCTAGGAGATGGGATTTATAAAAAGCCTACTGGTAGGTCCTGTCAATTATGGGGAATTACCCAATGGCGGGTAAGATCGGACGTCATCGAGGCGGAGTGGCAGCTTTTCAATGAATTTGACCTCATTATGCAAATAACTAAGGCTCGGAAAAATAATTAAAAAGTTTGTTTATAACTAAAATTAAGTTGTGAGAGGAAGAAAATGGTAGGTTTTAAAAATGCAAAGGATTTAGTGCGTGATTATTATGCGCAAATAGATGCTGATCCTTTAAAAGCCTCTAAATATTGCGCGCCCAATGCGCTTTGGCGTGGTTACCACCCTTTTAACGAAATTTCTGATCCCAATGAAGTAGCAGAGAGGTTTTGGGTCCCCTTAAAACAATCTTTGACCAAAATGCAAAGACGCATGGATCTTTTTATGGCCGGTGAGAATAAGCAAGAGGCTGGAGGAGTTTGGGTCGCTTCAATGGGCCATTTGATGGGGTTATTTGACCACTCGTGGCTAGGAATACCCCCTACGCGGAAAATAGCAATGTTACGTTATGCAGAATTTTTACGGATTGATGGTGGAAAAATTACCGACACAGCAATGTTTTTTGATATTCCACAATTAATGATGCAGGCTGGTCTTCAACCTTTTCCTGCTCAAACTGGTGCTCAGCTCGTGCAGCCTGGCCCCATGACGCACGACGGCCTTATGTTTAGTGATGCTGATCCAAAAGAAGGAATAAAAACCCTCGAAGCAATAGAGTTCATGATTGACGATATAAGAGATTGGAAAGGTCGAGACGAAGAAGGTCTTTTGGTCGAGCTACCGAGAAGCTGGAATGAGGATATGATCTGGTGGGGGCCAGCAGGTATTGGAGCTGCGTACACCATAGAGCGCTATGCAGAGCAACATGCAGGCCCCTTTCGAGATGGACTTACTGACAAAATTTTTAACGGTCATGTAGCCCGTATTGCAGAGGGGAGCTTTGGTGGTTTCTTCGGGTGGGCAAATCTTACTTTAACTCCCGCTGGTGGGTTTATGGGTATGCCGGCTACTAGTAAAGCTTCAGATATGCGTGTGATTGATATGTATCGGCGATCAGGCGATAAACTGACTGAAAATTGGATTTTTATCGATTTATTACACTTTTGGTACAATCAGGGCATTGATGTTTTGTCAAGGACGACTGGTATTGGCAGAGTATAAAAACATAAAGTTATTGAGATTTTTGCAGATCTATACAACGCGAAAAAGATCTTAGCATGATTGACGCACATCATCATCTCTGGGATTTAAGTAAGGTTCACTATCCTTGGCTTGAAGCTAAAGGGGTAGTTCGGTTTTTTGGGGATCCAACACCGATCCAGAGAAATTACTTACTCAAAGAATTTCGTGAAAACGCAAAAGTAGAGGGTTTTCGAGCATCGGTCCATATTCAGGTGGGTGCTGCTGATCCAGTCGCAGAAGCTATGTGGATTGACAGTATTGCTGAGGCTAATCCTGATTGGCCTTTAGTCCAGGTCGTCCACTGTGACCTCACATCTTCAACGCTTGATAAAGATTTAGATCTCTTTCAAACAATACCAAGCATTCGGGGTGTTAGGCAAATTGTGGGGCGTTCATCAGAGGAAGACACCAAAAGTGGAACAAATGATTTATTGAGTTCTTCAGCTTTTTGTGACGGTATAGCAGAGTTGGGTAATCGCAATTTATCTTTCGATCTACAACTTACACCTGAACTTATTGAACAGGCAGCAAATGTATTAAGCGCTGCACCTCAGACTAAAACTGCACTATGTCACGCCGGTAGTCCGGGAGATCGATCTGAGCAAGGGCTGGCAAAATGGTCAAAAAATTTGCGACTACTATCAGATATAGAAAATGTTTTTTGTAAGATATCTGGTTTGGGAATGTTTGATCATGGTTGGACCCAGAACTCTATTACTCCCATCATAAATGAATGCATTGATCAATTTGGTTCAAGCCGTTGCATGTTCGGTTCTAATTTCCCAGTAGATAGTCTCTATTCAGATTACTCAAGTTTAATTCAAGCTTATCGGAATATTGTTCCAAAAGTGGATTCTGAAATGGTTTTCTATAAAACTGCGAAGGATTTTTATAATATAAAGTGATAGGATAATGATATGTCTACAGAAATATCTGAAATAGCAGGGCGCCTCGTTCGTTACGGCGACCTGATACCGTGTAAAACCGCTTTTATCGATGCCCACACTCCTGGCTCGGATCAAAAGGAGAATTTTACGATAATTGGAGGTGGTGTTTCTGAAAGTGTGGATCAGCATGTACATTTAAACCTGCCTCATGGGTTTAATATTGGTGCGGCTGGACAACCCCCCAGATGCAGGAACTCATTGCATTCGCACCGAACTGCCGAAGTGTTTTTTGTACTTTCTGGTCGCTGGAGGTTTTTTTGGGGTCGCTGGGGAACGGCCGGGGAAGTTGTTCTAGAGGTCGGTGATATAATAAATATCCCAACAGGTATTTTTCGTGGGTTTGAAAATATTGGCACAGATTACGGGATGATAATGGCGATCTTAGGAGGTGATGATGCCGGGGGTGGCGTAATTTGGGCGCCTCAGGTGATTGAAGATGCGTCCAATCACGGTTTAATTTTATCTGAAAAAGGCCGGCTGTACGATACAAAAAAGGGTCAATTGCTTCCAGAAAATGAAAAACCAATGCCGCAGCTTACGGATCATGAATTGTTAAGTTATCCTGAACCAACAACTTTAGAAGTAGTTCCTAACCATGTGGCGCGATATTGGGATATGGTTTCTTTATCCGATACGGCACCAGCTAATGTCATTGGTGAGAATGGCATGTTGAGAGATAAGCCAGGTTTTGAGGTTGAGTTTCTGACCCGTAACTCATGCAGTGATAAAATGGAAAAAATCGATGGAAATGATGTCATTATGCCAGTGAGAGGGCACTGGAAGTTAGTTTATGATGGAGGATCTGTAACTTTAAATCCAGGAGATACTGTTTCAGTTCCGAGCGGATTAGCGCATAGAGTAGAGCCAGCAATGACAGGGCATTGTTCGCTATATAGAATTCGAGCTACGCTTGATCCTGCTGGCTCAACTTGGAAAGGGCATTAAATGAGTATCAAAACCACGCATGTAGGTTCTCTGCCAAGAACCCAAAAGGTAGTGGACTATATCTTTGCAAGAGAAAATAAGGCCTCATTTTCTCAGGAAGAATTTGATAAAACAATGACTGAAGCCGTCTTGGAAACAGTGAATAAGCAGGTAAATGCTGGAATAAATATTGTTTCAGACGGCGAAACTTCAAAAATTTCTTATGCTACTTATGTCAAGGATCGGTATACAGGTTTTGGTGGTGACAGCCCACGCAATGCACCAGCTGACTTACAGCAATTTCCATCATTCCTTAAGCGTTTAGCAAATGATGGTGGAACCCCGCAATATTCGCGGCCTATGTGTGTCGCCGAGGTGAAGTCAAAGGGACAGGGCGAGCTAGAAAAAGATATCGCAAACCTCAAATCTGCGGTTTCGGCATCGGGAGCTGATCGGGGTTTTATGAATGCAGCCTCGCCAGGTGTTATTTCTCTCTTCTTACAAAATGATTACTATTCCTCTCGTGAAAAATATTTAGAAGCTTTAGCTAATGCGATGAAAACTGAGTATGAAACAATTGTTAGTGCTGGCTTAGATTTGCAACTTGATTGTCCCGACTTGGCACTATCGCGCCACATGCTTTTTAATGATTTGAGCGATGATGAATTTGTTAAGGTTGCAGGTTCTCATGTAGAAGCACTCAATTACGCTCTATCGGATGTACCTAAAGAGAAAGTTCGCGTTCACATTTGTTGGGGGAACTATGAGGGCCCTCATGTCTGTGATATTCCCATGTCCAAGATGTTTGATACTTTGATGGCAACCAAATCTGGTTATGTGTTATTCGAAACCTCCAACCCTAGACATGGACATGAGTGGAAAGTGTTCAAAGATCGTAAATCAGACATTCCAGATGATAAAATACTTGTACCTGGTGTCGTTGACACAACTACAAACTTCGTAGAGCATCCTGACTTAGTGGCACAAAGGTTAGAACGTTTTGTAAACATCGTTGGCCGAGATAGAGTGATTGCAGGTAGCGATTGTGGTTTTGGTACTTTTGCAGGGTTTGGAACTGTGGATCCGGAAATTGCTTATGCCAAACTGGCCAGTCTTTCTCAGGGGGCCAAAAAAGTTTAGGAATGGAATAAGATATATAGGGTGGTCTGAATGTCACGTATAAGTTCATTTAAATCGCGCGTGTTGTCGCGCGATCTTATGGTTGGTACCTTCCTTAAAACACCGCATTATGTGATGATAGAAGTCTTCGCTCAAAGTGACTTTGATTTTTTATGTCTGGATGCAGAGCATGCACCATTTGATCGACGGGCGATTGATGAGTGCATGGCGGTTTCCCGCGCATTAGATTTTCCAGTTTTAGTAAGAGTTGGGGATACTAGTCACCGAGAAATTTTATGGGCGTTAGATTGCGGTGCAGTTGGCATTGTCGCGCCCCATGTTCAAACTGTGTTTCAAGCAGAAGAAATAGCAAAAGCCGCGAGGTTTGGCCTTGGCGGAAGAGGATATGCAGGTTCAACGCGTTGGGCTGGATACGCAACAAAAAAAATGCCAGGACTCTTGGCTCAGTCGAAAGATGAAACTGTAGTTATCGCCCAAATCGAAGAACCATCTGCAGTTGAGATTGCAGGAGAAATAGCAAGTATTGATGGGATTGATGGACTTTTCGCAGGTCCGGCTGATTTATCCGTGGGAATGGGTTTTGAAAATCAGGACACAAATGAGTTAAAGACAGCGTTGAAAAAGACCGGGGTCGCGGCAAAACAAAATGGTAAGGGTTATGCAAGCTTTATCGGTGACGCAAATCAAGCTAAATCTTGGACAGAAAACTATGGTGTGAATATGTTTTTTGTTAGTTCTGAACATAATTTCATACGCAATAAAGCAAATGAGATCGCATTGCAGGTTAAGGCAAACCCAGAAAAATAATAGGTTGTTTATGTATTATGATCCTAGTGAGGGACATGGGCTCCCCCATAACCCATTTAGTGCAATTGTATCTCCAAGACCAATTGGTTGGATATCAACTCGAGGTAAGGACGGTATTGATAATTTGGCACCATATTCTTTTTTTAATGCAGTGGCTTATACTCCTCCACAGGTAATGTTTTCGGCAACTTCCTCAAAAGCAGATCAGGGTGATACTAAAGATACGGTGGCCAATATACGTCAAACTGGTGTTTTTTGCGTCAATATAGTTTCTGAACAGCAAATTACTCTAATGAATAAATCGTCTCAGGCTCTGCCTAAGGGAATAGATGAATTTGAATTTGCCAGTATAGAAAAGAATGAGTGTAAGGTAATAAACTGCCCTTTAGTGGCTGGTGGGCCAGCAGCATTAGAATGCAAAATGACTGAAATAATACACCTTTCTGGTGAGTCTAATTTTGCTGTTTTTGGAGAGGTTGTGGGAATTCATATGCGAGATGATTGTATAGTCAATGGCCGCTTTGACCTGAGAACGTATAATCCAGTTTCTCGATTAGGTTACCGGGATTATGCAATAATAAAAGAATATTTTGAATTAAAGCGCCCAGATGAAACTTGAAGATGCTATAGACTATCACGTTCCGCAGTGACTTCCTCAATAGCCATTGCGATATGTAATTGTTGTATATTGTAGGCTCCTTCGCGCACTCGTATTCGGTGAGCTCTGATCATTATATCGGCAACACGGCTACCTTCTGGAACTACAAATGTATAGTAAGCCAATTCTATGAGTAGGCCCAGTGGATCTCGAAAGTAAATTGATTTCATAAATCCGCGATCTTTTGGACCAGAAAATGCTATTTTTAGTTTTCTAAGCTTAGCCTCTACTTGCTCAAAGACTGCCTGGCTTAATTCAAAAGCTATGTGATGAACAGCACCGGTCTCTTGAGATACTTGTTTGCTGATAGTTTGCCGAGTCTCGTCGGTAAAAATAGTTATTAGGCGGCCATCACCTGGGTCAAAGTAAAGATGAGATTCATCGGAATTATCTAAATTTGGTTGCTCGAAAATAAATGGCATTCCAAGAATTCCTTGCCAGAAGTCTATAGAAATTTTTCGAGAGGCCCCAACCAACGTTATATGGTGAACACCCTGTGTTGGAATCTTTGTTAAATTCTCGTCTTGCATTTTACACCTGGCGTACTCTTTCTGCTCAAAAGTAGAAAACCAAAAAGATAGTAAATCTTTTTTATTTTAATAATTCTGGAATAATTGTTACTATTTGTGGGAATAAGGCCAATATTCCTAGCCCAACTAATTGAATGAGTACAAATGGTAAAACACCGCGATAAATTTGTCGTGTAGTTACGTGTGAAGGCGCAACTCCTCGCAAATAGAATAAAGCAAATCCAAAAGGTGGGGTTAGGAATGATGTCTGTAAGTTGATAGCAATCATAATTGTAACCCAGCTTGGATCAAACGATCCTCCATAGATCACTGGGCCAACAATAGGTATCACGATATATATTATTTCTAAAAAATCTAATACAAACCCTAGAATAAATAGGACAAGCATCACAATAAAAAATGCTGTCCACTCGTTTGAAAAACTTCTTAGGAACTGTTGGATGTAGTGTTCACCACCAAAAGATATAAGAACAAGATTTAGGATTTGTGAACCAATCAAAATTGTAAAAACCATTGAAGTAACTTTTGCGGTCTCACGTACAACGGGGGCCAAAATATCTTCTTTATAGAGATACCAACATGACCAAAAAATACCAAAGATCGTATAGATAAAAGCCGAAAATGCCACTATGAAAGCTATGGTGTTTTCTATCGACATGTTCGGCATAAGCCTCATGTCGAAATTTATTCCCACTATTAACATTACAACTATCGCAAGCGATATTCGTATTACTGGTGTTACAGCCAATCCATTGCTACTTAGTTTTCTAGCTGTTGCGAGTAAGATCGCCCCACCAGCACCAAGTGCGGCGGCGGGGGTTGGATTAGTTATCCCTCCAAGAATAGACCCAAGAACTGCAACAATTAAAATAAGTGGTGGGAACACTACTCTTATAAGATCATTCGCAAACAATCTGTTCAAAGCTTCTCGGGCACCATAAATGGCCATCAAGCCTGGTACAGCTATTATCAGAGCTGTTATACCTGGTGTTGTTAGAGCAGATACGAAAAGAATATCAACGAGCAGGATCAGCACGACTCCCAGACCACCAATCAGTAATGGGCGAGTATCTTTTGTAAAATCTACTGCTCTACCAAACATAAGGGTTAGGCCTAGTAAAAAAGCGCCAAGACCAATCCCTGTCCCAATTGGTGACATTACCGAGAGCTTTTCATCAAGCAGTGCTGCGCGCTCTTGATCTGAAAGCTGTCTGGACTCCTGAACGCCGCCTGCCGCTTCAAGTGCTGATTGTTGAGTAATAGCTGCATCCCATGCTTCTTGCCCATGTAACTCTATCATTGATGCGGCGCATTCTGGATCTACGTTTGTTCGTAGTGCCGCACCCTCCATTATATCGGAATACGTATCAACGATAGTAGATTGACTACCGATTATGTTAAATTCAAATGATAAAAGAAATACTGCTAGTGCCCCAGCTGGTAATAAAAGAGACCACATCAGCAGCTCATTGCGGGCGACACCGTAATAACTGCCATCGCTTCCTTCAGCTTGTATTGCGGGCGCTTTTGTTGGATTTAATAGTGCAAAGCCGAAAGCGTACAGAGCATAAAGAAGTGCGAGCATAATTCCTGGAAGAAGTGCAGCTTGAAATAGGGTTCCTACTGAAACAACAGCGGGTTCCCCTAAGTATGTAAGGGCATCGGTACAACCCGCTAGCTGGGCTCTATCTTCTTGTGCAGCAGAATAAATATCTCCTGTTAACGTCCCCAATAACACGATAACTATCGATGGTGGTATGATTTGTCCCAGCGTCCCGGAAGCTGCAATTACCCCTGTAGCTAGTTCAGGAGAATAGTTATTTCTAAGCATGGTCGGAAGGG
>Ga0213869_10003671_pt1 | contig 10144 bp, 6 predicted proteins | sample PICome_10_FD_160083 | JGI IMG/M metagenome (GOLD analysis project Ga0213869, IMG submission 160083) | Coastal seawater microbial communities near Pivers Island, North Carolina, United States - PICO132 | ecosystem: Environmental > Aquatic > Marine > Coastal | place: USA: North Carolina...
TGGTTCTGGAAAAACTACTTTACTAAATATTATAGGATCATTAGATAAGCCCACACAGGGAGAGGCTTTTGTTTTAAACAAAGACATTAAAGCCCTTAGTCACAAAGAAGCTGCATCACTTAGGAACTATCATATTGGTTTTATATTTCAAGTCTTTAATCTGCTTCCTGTATATACCGTTTTTGAGAATGTAGAATTTGCACTTTTGTTACAAAATAATTCAGCTAAGGAAAGAAGAGAAGCGGTCATGAGAGCATTAAAATGGGTTGGACTTTCTGATCATGCAGATAAAAGGCCTGATAAACTATCCGGAGGCGAAAGCCAAAGAGTAGCCATAGCAAGAGCGATGGTTAAAACTCCAAAAATTGTTCTTGCTGACGAACCTACTGCAAATCTAGATTCTGAAAATGCACATGAAATACTCAAGACTATGAAAAAACTTAATCAAGAATTAGGAACCACTTTTCTTTTTTCGACTCATGATGAAAAAGTAATGGGTTATTTAGATAGGACTATTCATCTAAGGGATGGTAAGATTGAAAAAGATGAAAAAAATTAATTATGAAATTAGAATTAAACCTTGCGCTTAAAAATCTATTCGGAGCCCGACTAAGGACACTTTTGAACGTTTTAGTTTTATCCTTCTCTTTTGTAATTATAATTTTTCTTAATTCTATAATGGATGGATGGGATCAACAAGCTCAAAAAGATAGCATAGAATGGGAGTTTGGAAATGGACACCTTATTAATGAAAAATTTGATCCTTTAGACCCTTATACCATTTTGGATGGGCATGGTAAAATTCCTGAAGAAAATGTTGGGCTAACTCCTATTCTTGAGCGTCAGGCATCCATTTATCCTCAAGGGAGAATGATTAGTATAGTTTTAAAAGGAATTAGTAGTGAGCAAGAAATTTTAAAATTACCGACCAAAATATTAAAAGAAAGTAAAGAAGAATTTCCTGTAATAATTGGTAAAAGACTTGCCGAGTCTGCTAAATTAAATAAAGGTGATCGAGTTCAAGTTAGGTGGCGTGATAGTAAAGGGACTTACGATGCTAATACACTATCAATTACTGAGGTCTTTGATTCTAATGTACCCAATATCGATAATGGAAAAATTTGGATTGATATTAATAAACTTTGGGAAATGACAAATCTAGAAAATGAAGCTTCTTATTTTATTGTTGATGACCAATTTAAAAATCCTGAATTATCTTCTTGGAATTTCAAATCACAGTTTGCCTTACTAAAAAGCCTCAAAGATTTAATCAACCAAAAAAAAACAGCTCAATCTATCGTTTATGGACTTTTATTAGCAATTGCACTCTTAGCAATTTTTGATACTCAAATTTTATCAATTTTTAGAAGACAAAAGGAGATTGGAACTTATATAGCATTAGGAATGACTCGCTTACGCGTAGTACGTTTATTTACAATAGAGGGAAGTGTATACAGTATTTTAGCGCTAATCATAGGGAGTATTTATGGGATTCCTTTTTTTATTTATATGTCTGAAGCCGGTTTTCCAATACCCCCAGCAGACCAAAAAATGGGAATTGCATTAGCTGATGTAATCTACCCTGTTTACGGTGTTAAATTAGTTTTAATGACCATTTTAACAGTCATTATATCCGCTACAATTGTAAGTTATCTTCCCGCGAGAAAAATTGCAAAATTAAATCCAGTTCTCGCACTTAAAGGAAAAAAACAATGATAAAATTCATAATAAAAGGGATTTTAAGAGATAAAAGTAAAAGTATAATTCCAATTGCTGTTATATCAGTTGGAGTTATGGTGACAGTCATGATGTCTGGGTTCTTGGAAGGAATTTTTTCTGATGTGATTAATCAAAATGCAAAGCTTGATACGGGACATGTTAAGATTATGACTAAACCTTATGCAGAAAACAAAGAACAGCTACCCAACGATCTAGCACTACTTGAAATCAACGAATTAATTGATTCTTTAAATCTTAATTATCCTGATTTAATCTGGACGCCAAGAATTAAATTTGGAGGAATAATGGATGTTCCTGATGCCTCAGGTAATACTAAATCACAGGGTCCTGGGATGGGATTAGCAATGTCTATTCAAAGTAAAGAATCTGGAGAATTACAAAGACTTCAATTAAAAAAATCACTAAATAAAGGCAGGTTACCTGAACGCAGTGGAGAAATTATCTTAAGTGATGATTATGCAACTAAACTAAATATTTCGCCAGGAGAAAAAATTACATTTTTTGGAACTACAATGGAAGGTAGCATGGTTTTTCAAAGTTTTGAAATGACAGGTACTGTGAGGTTTGGATCACCACTAATGGATAAAGGTACTTTTATCATTGATATTATTGATGCTCAAAATATGCTGGACATGGAAAATGGAACTGGAGAGCTTTTAGGATATTTTAAAGACAACAGATACGATGATCAAAAAGCTTTAATTATTTCAGAAAATTTTAATACAAAATTTAATGAAAGTAAAGACGAATATGCTCCCATTATGTTAACACTAAAAGATCAAAATGGTTTAAGAGAAAGTTTAGATATGGGAGATGCTTTTTCTGGGATTTTTATTTTCATATTTATTCTAGCAATGTCACTTGTTTTATGGAATACTGGACTAATTGGTGGTTTGAGGCGTTATAATGAATTTGGTATCCGTTTGGCACTTGGAGAATCTAAAAATAATGTGTTTAAACTACTGTTAATTGAGGCTTCCGTTATTGGAACAATTGGCTCAATAATTGGAACAATATTGGGTGTTATTTTTTGTTATTACCTTCAAGAAGTTGGAATTGACATCTCAGAAGATACCGCCAATTCAACAATAATAATGCCCTCGGTAATGAGAGCTTACGTCACCCCTAATCTTTTCTTTATAGGTTTTATTCCTGGATTATTTTCAATGCTTTTTGGAACTGCCTTAGCAGGAAGAGGAATTTATAAAAGAGAAACTGCTCGACTATTTAAAGAATTAGAAGTATAAAATAAAATTATGAATAAACAACTTGCCATTTTCTTATTTTCAATTCAATTACCTTTTTTACTATCGTCACAACAAAGTGATCAAAAGGCATTAACCATCATTGAAAAAATAGATAAAAACATGTTCTCTAAAACTCAAATTGTCACTTCTGAAATGATCGTTTATGGAAAAAGAAAAAAAAGAGTAATTAGATCAAAAGGTTATTCGATGGGAAAAGAAAATAATTTTACTGAATATCTATCCCCTGAAAGAGAAAAAGGAACTAAAATGTTAAAGCTTGATGATCGTTTATGGATTTATTCACCCGCAACGGATCGAACTATTCAACTCTCAGGTCATCTTCTAAGACAATCTGTTATGGGTTCTGATCTATCTTATGAAGATATGATGGAAGAAAGAAAATTATCTGAAGTGTATGATGCCAAAATAGTTCAAGAAGAAAATTTTAATAATTCTCCTGTTTGGATAATGGAGCTTACATCTAAAGTTGAAGGATTAGCCTACTTCAAAAGAACCTTATGGATTGATAAAAATAAGTTTGTCCCCTTAAAAGAAAATCTATATGCCAAAAGTGGAACCTTGCTTAAAACAACTACCTTTACTGATATAAGAAAAATTAATGCTAGGTGGTATCCTATGAAAATAAATTATAAGGATATGCTTAAAGATGGAAAAGGCACCGATTTTATTATCCTCGATATTTCTTTTGACTCTAAAATACCTAAGGAGCTTTTTTCTAAAAATATATTAAAAAAATAATCTTAATTGAATTTTCTGAAAAAACTATAAAGTTAATTTACTTTAAAAGTAGTTTTTCTGTTAGATTGGTGAAATGATTCAGAACTAGAGCTAAATTTACCTTTGGAAATCCATCCCTTATATCCCCTTTTGTTAGGATTAAGCATACCCTTTTTTACTTCTTTATTACTACTTTTTCAACTCCGTTATCTGTCAATATTTTTAGTGTCTGCTTTAGTTTGTCTTCTTTTAGTATTTCTAATTTTTTAATAATTTCAGTTAATCTGATTTTTAAAATCTTATATACCTCAAGATATGAGTCTGCTGGTTTAAAGTCAGATATTTGAACATTACTAGCCAAATAGAATAGTTTTTCAACAATCATTTTCTCAAATCTTACGCCATCTTGACCAGTTCCAGTAATTTTTAATTGAACTAACTGATTTTCAATTTCTAAAAAGGATGATTCTAATTTTTCAACCATTATCATTAATTCTTTATTTTGTTTTGAGTTTTTTAGAATAGCACTAAGATCAAGCAGCTGTCTTCTTATAGTTTCAATAGAATTAATATGTTTAATAGCAAAATTCAAATCATCATAAATTTTAGTTACTAATTCATTTTGAAGTGATATGTCTTCTAAAGTCCCTTCCGAATTTGGATCTTTTATGACTTTTAACGGCCTAGTAGTGGAACTTTTAGCTGTTTTTAAAGTTACATTATATATCCCTGGAGGTGACAATATCGAAAAATTTTCTTCCCCTTTTCTTTCTCTATTCTCATCAAGAGAAAACCAATCTGCATAGAGAGGTTTAGTTCTAAAAATAATTTCATTTGTTTTATCAGTGGAAAAATCCCACCAAATCCTATTAATACCTTTAATCCCTTTGTCTTTAATTTTTCTAATTGTATCGTTTTCTTGGTTGGTGATAATTATTTCTATTTCATCTTCACTGTTTTTTAGCCAATAATTAATAGATGCTCCCTTAGGAGGGCTTTGACCAGTAGATGCTTCCCGTAAAACCTGTAGACTACTTGTAACATTTTGGAATCTATACGAAGGTTTAATATCAAAAAGATGAGATTCTTTTTTCTCTATATTTTCGTTTAATTGTTGTAATGGAGATAAGTCGTCTAAAATCCAAATCCCTCGTCCATATGTCCCAACTACAAGATCGTTAAAATGTTCTTGAACATCAATCCAATACATTGGAGAAGGAGGAAGGTTTGACATTAAACTCTGCCATTTGTCACCATCATCATATGAAATATACAAAGCATTCTCTGTGCCTAGATATAGTAGTCCCTCTTTAACGGGATCTTCTTTAATATTTCTAGTATAACTTAAATTACCAGGTTTAATACCATTAGTAATTTTTTCCCAGGATTTTCCAAAATTTTCTGTCTTGTAGACATATGGTTTAAAATCTCCAATTTGATGAAATTCAATTGTTAAATAAGCTTTCCCAGGATTCCATTTAGAAGCTTCAATATTTCTAACGACACCCATTTTTGGTAGTTTTGGGATGTTTTTTGTTACATTTTCCCAAGTCTCCCCATTATTCTGGCTAATATGAACTAAACCGTCATTAGTTCCAGCCCAAAAGACTCCTTTTTTAATTGGTGATTCATCAAATGCATAAATTACATTTGCATATTCAACTGCAATATTATCCCCTGTCAATCCACCAGAAAAACCTTGCATTTTTTTATCATTTAGGGTTAAATCCGGGCTAATTATTTCCCATGATTGCCCGTCATTTGTTGTTTTATGAACATGTTGACTAGTAACATAGATTGTTTTATTATCATGAGGTGATATCAATAATGGGAAGGTCCATTGAAATCTGTATTTAAGTAAAGAAGCATAACTTCCAGCAGCATATTCAGGCCAAACTTCAAGCTGTCTGTATTGCTTCGTCTTTTCATTATATCTAGTTACTATGCCCCCAAGTGATCCAGATCCTGACGCACTTGACCAAACAATGTCGGGGTTTACTGGATCTGGTGTTGCAAAACCACTTTCTCCTCCTCCAATTTCTCTCCACATTCCTGATTGTATCATTCCAGAATGCCACCAATTCTCAGTTCTAGATCTGCTTGGACCCTTCATTGAAGGTCCATCTTGTCTATTGGTTAATAAATTATATGGAATATTATTATCTGTCGTTACATGATAAAGTTGAGCTATAGGTAAAAATGTTTTAAGCCATGATTTCCCTCTATTTTGAGAAATAGATATTCCTCCATCACCAGCTACTGCCATTCTATTTCCATCAAATGGGTCTATCCACATTTCATGATGATCCCAATTTGGAGATGACAATTGAGAACCATTTTTATTATTTTCATCGTCATCGCTCTTTATTGCTTTTGTTGCTGAAATACCCCCATCAATACTTGAGAAAAAATCACTTGTCATAAAGTATATTTCGTTAGGGTTGTCCGGAGAAGCAGCTGTCCTAGTATAATAGGCTTGTCTTCCTCCAAGGTTTCTGTTTGAGTTGATTAGTTTAAATGTTTTTCCATTATTATCTGATCTCCACAATTCTCCCGATTCTGTTTCTTCCCCATTTAAAGGTACTCCATCGCCAGTTTCAATAAGTGCATATAATCTGTCTGGGTCAGCAGGAGTCATAGCAAGGGCAATTTTACCTACATCTTTTTTAGGCAAACCATTACCTTTTAATTTCATCCAATTATTACCTCCGTCTACAGATTTAAATATTCCCCCTCCCGGGCCACCACTAACTCTTCTCCAAGTTTTAAGATCTATTTGCCATGCACCAGCAAAGAGAATTCTAGAATTATCAGGATCCATAACTATGTCAGAAATACCTGTATTGTTATCTATATAAAGAACATGTTTCCAAGTCGAACCACCATTTTTACTCATAAAAACTCCTCTTTCTTTTTGTGGAGCATAAGCATGCCCAAGAGATCCAACATATATTAAATCTCGATTTTTTGGATGAATAATGATTCTACTAATCCTCCCAGTATTTGTTAAGCCTAAATGTTTCCATGTATCCCCACCGTCTTCAGATTTATAAACCCCATTACCAATTGAAACGTTTGATCGAATTGAGCTTTCTCCTGTTCCTACATATATAGTCATCGGATCTGATGGTGCAACAGAAATAGCACCGATAGAATGAACTTCATGATCATCAAAAATTGGATTCCAATTTAGTCCACCATCTGTAGTTTTCCATACACCACCGGAGGCAGCCCCAGCATAATAAGTCATTGGATCATTTGGAACTCCAGCTACTGTGGTAACTCTGTTTCCAACTGGACCAACATGCCTGAACTTCATTTCTTTAATTATTTCATTAGTTAAGCTTTGAGAAAATAATTTATTTGAATAAAAAAAAGTGAGTGCTACAAATAGTATTAATTGAAAGGTTTTCATGTCAAGAAGTTTTTATTGAATCTTAAATATAAACTAATTAGAAAACAATAACAACCGATTGTATCTTTAGAAATTGATGTAGTATTGAGGAAATTATGCATATTAAATTAAAAACCCTCTATATTGAAAGTTTTTTATTAATATTTAGTTTTAGACAACTTACAACAAATCTTCTCTACACTAGAACTATTTTCTGTTTTAATATTTTTATATAACGCTGATAAGCAATAAATTAATAATCAATTAGTTATTAATTGATATTGATTTAAGTTCATCTGAACCAAAAAACATATTTCCGATAAGCGCAACTGTTTCCTTTGTAATTTCTTCTTCTGAAGTAATGTTTTTTAATTGGAATTCGGTTGAGTCCATCGAAAATAATTTGTTCTCTTTCTGATTAATGTGAATTGCGGTATAAAGGTGGTATCGTAATATTTTTTCTAGAGTTATTTTCGTTCCAGGATAATAAGTTTGAAATCCCTCTAAACTTTTAAATGTCGTTTTTAAAACTCGATAGGGCTTTTGAAAACCTAATTCATTTTTTAAACGAAGAGCTTCGAACTGATTTATTGAATCTTGAGAATAACCTTGAAAAGACAACATTATAAAAACAAAAATCATACAAATTTTTAAATTTAGTTTCATGTTGTAAACATTATAATAAGGGGTTGATGTTTAAGTAAAATTTAACAACAATAGCTTCTAGTTATTTATTAATTTTCAATTATATCCTGATATATTTTAATCATTTCATCTAATTTTTCAGGATTACTTTTTGCAAAATTATCTTGCTGGGAAATATCAATATTTAAATTATAAAGCTGAAAATTATCAGATCTGCCTGATTCTATATTAGTGTTAGGGTTCCTTTTAGGCCCGGGATAAGGAGGAATTAATATCCAATTTTTGCTTCTTAAAGCTGTTTTGGTTTGAGCCTCTAATATTAAATCGTTTCTTCCTTTACCTGAATTATTAAATAATACACCATCTAATTCTTTTCCATCTCTTGAACGTGTTTTTGATCCAATTAATGATGCTATTGAATTTAAAAAATCAATTTGAGAAACTATTTCATCTGATACTTGCGGTTTGATTTTTCCTTTCCAATATGTTATAAATGGAACTCGCGTACCAGCTTCAAAAAGACTGTATTTACCACCCCTTAAATTTCCAGAAGGAGTATGATTTCCTAATTTTTCAATTGCATTATCATAATAACCATCATTAAGAACAGGTCCATTATCACTTGTTAAAATTATTATTGAATTTTTCAATAAATCGTTTTTTTCAAGATAGGAGAATAATTCCCCAATACACCAATCTGCCTCAATAATAGCATCTCCTCTAGGTCCCATTCCAGACAAACCTACGAATCTAGGATGAGGAGTTCTAGGCACATGTGGCTGTTGAAGTGTGTAAAATAAAAAAAATGGACCCTCCTTTATATTGTTTACATAGTTTTTTGCTCGTTTTAAAAATTCGTCTGCCATATTTATGTCCTCCCATTTAGCTTTTTCTCCACCTTTCATAAATCCGATTCTTGGAATACCATTTATAATTGAGCCATTGTGACCATGTTCCCACATCATAGATAGAAGCTCTGGGTTTTCTTTTCCTGTAGGTAATCCATCGAAGTTCTTTTTAAAACTAACTGATATGGGATCCTCAATATCTAAATTTATAACATTGCCATTTTCAATATAAACTGTCGGAACTCTATCTTGAGTATCTGGCATAATAAAGCTATAATCAAACCCAACTTCATTTGGTCCAGGGGTTATTTTTTTATTATAGTTAATTGTATCAATCCCGAGTCCCAAGTGCCATTTACCAACTATTCCTGTCTGATACCCATTCTTTTTTAACATTCTAGGTAGTGTCATCTCTGTGGTATCAATAATCAGATTAGCCCCTGTTAAAATTTTTGCTTTTTTATTTCGCCATGGATAAGTCCCTGTTAAAAGTGCATATCTACTCGGAGAACATGTAGCTGAACTAGAATAACCGCTAGTGAAACGAGTACCTTGATTTGCAATTTTATCAATATTTGGCGTGTTTAATTTTCCCATTTTATATGAGCTCACGTCACCATAACCTAGATCATCAGCATATATAATAATAATATTTGGGCTTTTTAATTTGGTATCAACCTCGCAGGAATTTAAGGTTATTAATAGAATAAAATTTAAAAAAAATAAGTGTCTCATATTGCTAAATGTAGAATAAACTCTAATATATAGTTTTTAGCTATAAAGATATATGTAAATACAATTTTGTCTAACTACCAATCACATAGTTTGTTTTGTAATTTTACATTGATTCAATCCTTGGTGGACTGATGGGAATGGCCGTGATTAATGTCGTGTTGAAACCTTCTTTTTTAGTCCACCCTTTTTGAAAACTACTTGATTATTTCATATCTGTTTTAATCCAACTTAGAAACAAATTATAATTATCACTCGAATTGGTTTGTTTTTCTAAAAAAGGTGACTTCGAATTATAACCAGCCTTAAAAAAGTTAGAAAACATATATGCTGATATTTCATTAGGGTGGTCAAGTCCTCTTTTAACAGGGAATGACTTAGTATAAAAATCAAGCTCAGAAAGTGGTCTAGATGAAATAGTATTATTTAGCTTAATTAAAGAATAATTTTCTTTATCCTTAAATATATCAAATGCTACATCCACAAAATCTTTACCCATTTCAGGTATTTCAATATTTTTGGTGATTAATGTTCTAATCCAGTAAAACTTATCTCGAATTTCAGGATCTGGAATTAGCCATTCTGCAATTGGAGCATCTGGATTAGAAACCTGATCTTTTATAATTTCTTGTTCATCTTTAATTTGTTGATTTATAAAATTCCAATTTTCAGAATATAATTTTTTGAATTTAGATTTAAATGTTCTTTGTAAAGAATGCATTTGCTCGTGAACTAATAGTCCTCCCAGTGAGGTTACTAATTTCAATTCACTTTCTTCAGTCATATTATCACTCCAATCA
>Ga0213869_10003673_pt1 | contig 10141 bp, 9 predicted proteins | sample PICome_10_FD_160083 | JGI IMG/M metagenome (GOLD analysis project Ga0213869, IMG submission 160083) | Coastal seawater microbial communities near Pivers Island, North Carolina, United States - PICO132 | ecosystem: Environmental > Aquatic > Marine > Coastal | place: USA: North Carolina...
CTAAAATTCAGTAATAGCAATGGTGTGAAACAGACATAATAGAATAGGAGGTAGGAAGCGTATAGAAAATTTTCACTGCTGTTTTCTGGGTAAGCTAAGCAACCTCCATTTATAAATCCAGGATCGATTAGCTGAAGTACGAGATAAGCTGATGTAAAAAATACGAGTATCGGAATTACCGAAATTCTGAATATTGATCTGAAGATAATGCCGGTTTTATTTTTCATTATTCCCTTCAGATTTATTCATAAACTTATCAGGGAAACAAAGCGACCCTATTGCACCGCTCCCATATTCGAAAACTACATTATCTCGAAAAAAAATGGAGCTGCACATCCAATAATCGGCATTTTGATTTTCTACCGGAATTGTGTCATATACAACATAAGAATACTTACCCAAGCCGTCTCTTTTATAACCGAAAGTCGTTCTGTTGTGAGAATAAGAAGCAATAGAAATGGAATCAATTTTATTCAACATTTTTTAGATTCTAACCTGTTGCAGCTAAAAAGGGGTTGTTTTAGGCGAATCAGTGCTATGGATATAGTTTTTTCCCATCCATTTTCATATACTACAATAATAGCTGAACCCTTTACCAAGTCTGCGGCTAAATAGGAGGTTAAACAAAAAAACCGATTCATTTCTGAATCGGTTTTTTCCGGGTGGAAGACGGGATTCGAACCCGCGACCCTCGGTACCACAAACCGATGCTCTAACCAACTGAGCTACAACCACCATTTTAAGTCCCTGACAAAATCATTATTCTGCGTAAGGGTTGGCAAATATAAGTCATTTTTTAGAATTAAAATGCAATCAGATAAAAAAAATAGAAGGAATTTATTGATCGCCTTTGAAACTTAATCGAGAGAATAGTTTTTCCATTCCGTCAAGTGTTTTCTTCAACAAATCGTAATACAATGTAAGAATCAAAAATATTGACATACCCCATATTACAAGGAGGTTTCCAGCAAATGTGCTAATGTAACTGCCAAACAGTTTTTTACGCGGTGCATAAAAATGAGCACCGAAAAAACCGACGTCATAAGGGTCTAAATAAATTGGATCAGATTTCTGAATCAAACGATCTCCCGACACAACAAGTTTACTCAAGTCCGTTTTGTTTGTCACAAATTGTTTAAGCGCCTCATTGCTGTTGTTATTCATCCATTCTAAATAGGTGTCCTTATCGTATTTTTCAATTATTTCTTGTGTTTTATCGTCAATTTTCTTTCTGTTTTTATCGGCGATAGATTTATAATGCGTTTTTAGAATGGTAATATAATCTTTGACATCCGTATAGGTGGCTTCTGAGTAACTTTCACTACTTAAACCTTCAATGCACCCCTCGCATTTAACATTCTGAATGAAGTTATGTTCGCGAGCAATTTCAGCTCTTAGAATCTGGAAAGCTTCATCTACTTCAGTCTTTTTTTCTGGATTATCGAAATTTGTTTTAACAAAATCTAATTTAGCCGTCATTTCTTGCAGCCAATAATCTTTCTTCCAAGTAGCAAAGCTTTTATTTTTTTCAAGTTCAAAGAAAACCTCGTTATACTCGTTATCTTTATATTGTGTTACGGATAAAGCTTCATACGCCCAGCGTGATGCCATAACATTACCAATAAGCGGAACCGCACTTTCGTCTCCAAAATACGGGTGTAACTTGTCAAATTTCACGATCACTCCGCTAAAAAGAAGTTGAGGAATAATCAAAATCGGAATTAGAATATAAATAACTTTTACGGAATTGAAACTTGCGGAGATGTTTAGGCCTAGTAAGTTAGCGAAACAAGAGAGACTAAATAAGATGAGCCAATACTCTAGCCACATACCTTTAATTTCTAGAATATAATTACCGATTAACACAAATAAAAGTATTTGCACAGCAGATATCATAAACATGATTGAAATTTTGGACACTAAATAAGAACTCCTACTCAGATTCAAAAAGGATTCACGTTTTAAGATTTTTTGGTCTTTAATAATTTCTTCGGCCGCAACTGTTAAACCAATGAAAAGTGCGACTATTACCGCAATGAATAAGAATGGTGGTATGTTTTGATTATCATTAAACGTATAGGTGTCCCCAGCGCTGCTATTGTAGAACTTAACAAAAAATGAAAGCACAAAAGCGAGTACTGGTGCCTCAAGGAGGTTAATAATCATGTACTGCTTATTCGTCAACTTAGATAATACGTCTCGTGTGAAGAAGACACCAAGTTGCTTGAAAATGTTCGGTTTTTTGAAGGTGCTTTCAGGAATTTCTTCATCACTTTCAATTAGATTGGGGTCTTTTTCAAGCAGCTCCAAATAATGCCCGTTCCACTCTTCAGACGACACTTTTCGGAATTGGGTCAAAGTACCGTATTCGTCAACAATCTTTGATTCTATTATATTAAAAATCTGTTCAGGATTAACATTACCACAGACATGGCATTCACTTTCATTACTTTTAGCGTGATCAATGAGGTCTTTAAAATACATTACTGCATCCACTGGATTACCGTTATAAATAGGATATCCTCCCACATCTAAAATCAACAATTTGTCAAACATTTTGAAAATGTCAGACGAAGGTTGGTGAATTACAACAAAAATGAGTTTTCCCTTTAATGCTAATTCTTTTAAAAGATCCATGATATTTTCAGAATCACGCGAAGAAAGACCAGAAGTTGGTTCATCTACAAATAAAACTGAAGGTTCTCGAATTAGCTCAAGTGCAATATTTAATCTTTTTCGTTGTCCACCAGAAATCGTTTTTTCTAATGGACTGCCAACTTTTAAGTCACGCGTTTCATATAGACCTAATGACATTAAAAGCGATAACACTTTTTTCGCGATAACACGATCATTAAGGCTACCAAAACAAAGTTTGGCGTTATAAAAGAGGTTTTGATAAACACTTAATTCCTCTATCAAAAGATCATCTTGAGAAACATAACCAATTACACCCTCGATTTGTCCCTTGTCATGATGAATGTCAACACCATTGATTGTCACAGCTCCTTCAGTAGGAGTATAATTTCCATTTAAAACATTTAATAGTGTAGACTTGCCAGCACCAGAACCGCCCATTATCCCTAATAGCGATCCAGATTCTTCAGCGATATTAAAATTCTGTAAGCCTATTTTTCCGCTTTTAAATTTGTACACGACATTATCAGCCTTGAATACAATTTTTGTTTGTGTTTTATCCGAAAGGAATTGTCCTATAATATCACTGTAATAGATTGGAGCAACTTTAGAAGATCGAATGGAACTTCCTTGATTCAGAATTAAATGTCGGTAAGGTCGAACAGATTGTCCATTTAAATTTAAATCGACTTTTCCTAAATACTTGAAAAAGTGAAAATTAACGCTTTGAATTTTTAAAACACGAATTTGACCTTCAATGCCCCCAGAATAGATATGTTTCGCTTTTTTAAACGACTCTTCACTTTTAGAAGTGATGTACAAGAGGTTTGTTTCATCAATAATTCTTTCAACTGGTGCTTCAACAAAACTTCTAATTTCATTGTACTCATCAATTGAAACGTTGAACGTATCTGCCACTATAGCAGCAAATTCAAGCTCCTGGTCATTAACAATTTCGTTGGCGTTAATGAATTCCAAAATTCGCACTAGCACAATCATCTTTTGACGTTGTGCTAATTCCTCGTTAATTTGGGTACAAATTCTTAATACTTTAACTGAATGAACAGAGGTTTTCTTTCTCCTGCCGTCTTTTTTTGTGGATTTACCTTGGTACGCAATTAAGAATTCATCAAACAACTTCAAGTATTCCTCAACTGCAGCAGAGCCGATTTCTTGTTTGAGAAAGGATTGCACGATATTACGACCCGCACCTTGTGTAACAGGGTTGAGTATATCAATTTCTTCATCAACTCTCGCAATGATTGCGAAGAGTTGCATGAGTGCTTTTAGTATCCTTTGACTCATTTAAGCGATAGCTTATTTTTGAAAACCGAGAAGTACAACAATACAACCCGAAACTTTTTTATCAATGTCCAAATATGCTTCAATATAACAATCAAGTGTATTGTCAACTTTGAAGTCCCAATAGGGTTTGTTTTTAAAGTCTCCATTTGAAAAAAGTAAATTTCTTTCCTTATCATACACATTAAAAATCACATAATTGTCTTTTTCTCCTGCAGTTGCGGCTATACGATATAATGAACCACCATAAAGCGTAACTTTGAATTCCGCGGCTTGTTCTGCATCCACAAACGCCTTATAGACCTGACCGTCAGAGATAAATACTTTTCCAACACTCGCATCTGCAGAAAGATGCTTATAGCAAACATTCGCTAAAGAATCGCACTCTTGAGCATTGATTATACCAGACACAAACAATAAGGTAAATATTCCGATTAGTTTTTTCATTTTTATCCGATTAATTCGTTTCTGATTGCGTCAACTTTTGTAATAATACTATTCAAAACTTCTTCATCAACTTGCACAGATGATTTACTTTTGATATTGGTCTGAAACTTTTCAGGCATAGTTACTGGAGCTCTATACTGATAATTAAATTTAATTTGGTCGAAATCAGTTTTCAAATCTTTTAAATCATCAATCAATTTTGTGTAAGTTCCTTCAGTGTTAAAATCTGTCAGCAATTCGATAATGGTTTTCAATGCCGTTTTTTGCTCACCGATTCGATTTGCAATTTCTTGATCTTCTGTTTTTTCAAAAATTGTAGTTGCAAAATAAAGTGACTCTATCCATCCACCAGTGAGAATTAAAGAAGCAACATCATGTTGTTCATTGTCTTTGAGGAATTGATCCCCTTTTCGATAACCTTCCGACATTATGACTAACATAGAGTCTTGATTGTTTCCATTTTCAATGAAGCGTGATACTAAGTCAGCATCAAAAGCCCCCGAAATTCCTAGCTCAGCTGATAATTTGTCGACAGAACCAAGATATGAAACAGCTTGCATATTTTTCTCATATATTGTAGCGTAACCTAAGTCAGCACCATAAACACCCATATTAATGGCACGTTTAAATGTGGTTGTGAAATTTTCAACATTTTTTGGATCTGTCAATACAGATTCATTGAATACATCATCTTGACTTTTTAGTAGTGACACCATTTGAATAGGTGAGGGGATACTGAATATTTTACCATTAATATTGGTATTCATAGATTGTGCTGAATCCAACACCTCGTCGGTCACAATAACTAATTCATCTGCATCAGTATCAACAGGTGGAATGTCCACGTCTCCACCACAGGAAACAATGACAAAGACAAGAATTGTTGGTAAAATAAGTTTATAGGCAAAATTCATAGCGCTAATTTAATTCAAAACTAAAAAAATAATTCGATTTTCAGGAATAAATATGGGCTTATAAGGGGAAAAAAAATGAAGAAAGTTACTAACAGTTTAGTGAACCTGATTACCGCATATTTCGAGTTTAATCCTAATTTTGTGAAAAATTAAATGAGATGCGTGTTAGACCGAGAAGAAATAGAAAAAATGAGTTGATTCGAAAGATGGTCGAAGAAACGGTGCTACGCCCCGCTAACTTGATCTATCCATTATTCTTATTAGAGGGGGATTTAGAAAAACAAGCGATTGATTCTTTACCCGGGATTTTTCGCATGAATTTGAATGATTTATTTCTTGAGGTTGAAGCTTCAGTTGCGGTTGGGATTTGCAGTTTTGTGCTATTTCCAGCGGTCCCTGAAAAATACAAAGATAAAACAGCGTCCTATTCAGTGAATGCGGCAAACTTTTATCTTGAAGCCATTCGTCAATTAAAACAAAAATTTCCGCAAATCATTTTGATGAGTGACGTTGCAATGGATCCTTATAGCTCAGACGGGCATGATGGTTATGTTGAAAACGGAGAGATTTTAAATGACCGTACGTTGCCAATTTTAGGCGATATGGCCTTAGCTCAGGCACAAGCAGGAATAGACATTATAGGTCCTTCAGATATGATGGATGGAAGAGTTGGATTTATTCGGGATGTCCTGGATAGCAAAGGCTTTTTGAATACTTCAATCATGTCATACACTGCCAAATATGCTAGTGCGTTTTACGGACCATTTCGACAGGCCTTGTATTCTGCGCCAAAAGCGGGTGATAAAAAGACTTATCAAATGAATCCGGCTAACAAGACGGAGGCGTTAATTGAGGCAGATCTGGATACAGCAGAAGGTGCCGATTTTTTAATGGTAAAGCCAGCATTGTGTTATATGGATGTCATTCATGCGCTGAAGCAGCATAGCAATTTACCCATTGCGGCCTACAATGTAAGTGGTGAGTATGCCATGCTAATGGCTGCGTGTGAAAAAGGTTGGCTTGATTATAATTTAGCCATGCCAGAGATGCTTCTAAGTCTTAAAAGGGCAGGAGCAGACGTCATTCTAACTTACTTCGCGAAAGATTTCGCTCAATTGTATCACCAAAAATAATTGGTCTTTTTTACTGTGCGGGCAGATAGGAAAGTGGCGTTCCCCAGCCGTCAAGATGCAAGGTAACCTCACCATTTCCTATGGCAAAAGTTGAAATATCAAAAACTATTGTTTCTTCAATTAGTTCTCTACAGTCATCTCCATTGGCGGTGTGGAAAATTTTAATTGACCGCTGCGGGGGAATCGATTTAGAAATCATTTTAAGCCCGACTAATTCAAAACCATGTTCTTGACATCCGCCACTGTATTTCACTGTTACACGCATTAAGTCCTTTTCAACGACAACGTTTAAAATCCCAAGTGGATCAGAACTATAGGCTCCCATATCAGTTACTAGAATTCCGTCGATCACGTTTTCTTCTTGAGGCGGGTTAATATCAGTTTCAACATCTGGTTCTAATTCTTTAGCATTAGAGCAACTGATCATAAGTCCAAAGACTGTAAGCGCGGATAAAAGATATAATTTCATTTTCATGATTTTTTAGTTTTTAAGAAAAGCAATACGAGTATAAATAAAAGGAAAATTCCAATTACGACAATTAATTCTGAAGTTCTAAAAGGGAGCTCTACTTCATCAGTTGGCACCATTAGTACTGGTCTCACAGCAGGAATAGTATCGGTTTGTTGTAAGTACGTTTTTTCCTTTAGAACTTCATAATCAAAACGCCATTCTTTAATTTTTGGGAAGTACTTTCTGAAATTTGGGATTTTATATTTTTTTTCTGTTATTCGAACTTTTACCGCCTTTACACTCTTTAAGAGTTCTTTATCTGATTTGTTGTATTGTCGACCTAAACTATAGGATATATAAGCTTGGGTAAGTGAAATGTAATTTTCAAATATAATGCCCATTTCAAAACAAGCTTTTGAGATCACTGGATCATCTTCATGAATAAAATGAATGAGCTCTTTTAAGACAAAATCTAAATTTTTCAATGGATCGATTACCTCTTCTTGAAAACGCTGACTTTTTTTATCTAAATCGAACAATGTAGAATCCACTTCCCAATTAAAGACATTTCCGGTTTTATACCATTTGCTATTTTTTTCATTGGCCATATAGGCCAGCAAAATGCGGTCGAGGAAATAAATTTTCGAAAACTCTAAAATTCCCGGGCTTGATTTATGAATGCTCTCAATACCCAGTTCAAAATCTTTATTGATGATGTAAATTGACATTTGATCCCACCAAAAATCACCATCAGTTTCGTAGTCAAGTGAAAGGCGATCAAAATAATACTCAGAAAGCGTGATGTTGCCGGTATGTAGAGACGCTTCAGCAAATTCTAGGCTATCTAGACGCGTCCAGTACTTACGTTCTTTGGCCTCTAAATCGTCAAGGATATTGGTTAATGTATCATTGTGGAAACCACGTTTAAACGTAGTTAATTTATACCAAGGATTATATTCGGTGCGGTAGGGCGAGGCAGGGCGAATGATAGAGTCGTTTTGGCCATATGCACCAAAGGACATAACAATAAGAACAGATATTGCTGCTGCTTTAGTGAACCGCTGTGAAAACATATTCAATAATATTTGCGCCCATTCTCAACGCTTCGGTTCTTTTTTCTGGACTGTCTCCATGTACTTCAGGATCTTCCCAGCCATCTCCTAAATCTGTTTCGTAAGTGTAAAGACAAATTAAGCGACCTTGATATACAATTCCAAAAGCTTGGCTGTTTTTATCGTCATGCTCATGAATTTTTGGTAAACCTTTTGGGAATTTATAGGTTTGATTAAATATGGGATGATTATTAGGCAATTCAACCAGATCAATTGCAGGGAAAACTTTTTTCAGCTCTGTGCGAATAAACTGATCCATACCGTAATTATCATCAACGTGTAAAAAACCTCCACCCAGTAAATAATTTCTCAAGTTTTCAGCATCCTCAATAGTAAATACCACATTGCCATGACCGGTCATATGGACAAAAGGGTAATTAAATATTTCTGGATCGCTTATATCCACTGTCGCCACAACTATTGAAATAGATGTACCTAAATTTTTATTGCAAAATTTCATAAGGTTTGGCAATGCAGTGGGATTTGAATACCAATCGCCTCCGCCCTTATATTTGAGTACCGCAACTTGATAGGCAGATTGATCTTGTGAAAAAGACCAATTTATGCTCATTAAGAACAGTAAAAAAACTAGGCTATAAGGTTTACAGTATGACATGCTACAATTCCTGCTGTTTCGGTTCTTAATCTACTCTCGCCCAAACTAACAGGAGTAAATTTATTTTGTTTTGCTAAATTAATTTCTTCCGTCGTAAAATCCCCCTCTGGACCTACTAAAATTACGACATTTTTTTGTGTATCGAGGGCCTTTTTAAGTTCAATTTTTTGGACATCTTCGTCGCAATGTGCTATAAAGCGCTGATTATGATTAGACTGGTTGCAAATAAAATCTTTAAAAGAGGTCAATTCATCTATTTCAGGCAAAAACAAATTACCCGATTGTTTGAGTGCCGAGATTGCATTTTTCCGCACTTTATCAATATTCAATACTTTTCTTTCTGAATTAAAAGTTAGAACTGGTGTGATTTGATTTACACCTATTTCAATTACTTTTTCAATGAAAAAAGAAAAACGATCCATGTTTTTCGTAGGAGCAATTGCAATATGAATTTGATTCGCTTTTAAAGAAAGCTGTTGACTCTCAATAATTTTAAACAGCAATTCCTTCTTGTTCGCCGCTCTAATTTCACCAATTGCGATTCTCCCTTTTCCATCAATCAAACTGATTTTATTCCCCTCAGTTAGTCTTAAGACACGAACGGCATGGTTGGATTCATCAGAAGAAAGAATCCCCTTATCTATTGATTGACAAAAAAAAGTGTGTTTAGCAGTATACATAAATCAAAAACGTACTTTTGCAATAGCAAACAAGATTAATGACTGGGACAAAAATAGCATTTTTATACAGTGAAGTGGCGGGTTATTTTATGGCTTGTGCACATTCTTTGTCTCAGCAGGCAGAAGTTTTAATAATACGTTGGCCAACAAACGCAGAAGCCCCGTTTGAATTTGAATCGTCGGATCAACTGAAAGTGGTTACCAAATCTGATTATTCGACACCACAGTTAAAGGAATTGTTAGATGAATTTAATCCAGATGTGCTTGTTTGCAGTGGTTGGATGGATAAAGACTACTTAAAACTGGTTAAAGGGTTGGATAAAAAGGTGAAGCGTGTTTTGTCTTTAGACAATCATTGGACGGGATCAATGAAGCAAAAAGCAGCTTCGATTATCTCGCCGTTTTATTTGAGAAAAATATTCACGCATGCTTGGGTTCCCGGAAATCCACAAGCCGAATACGCTAAAAAGTTAGGATTTGACACTAAAATTATTCGCGGTTTCTATTGTGCAAATTCAAATTTTTTTAACCAGAAATTTGCGGCGACATTTGCGGATAAGAAAGGCGAATTTCCAAAGCGATTTTTATACGTAGGTAGATATGTAGCGCATAAGGGAATTTTTGAAATGTGGGAAGCTTTTCAACAATTGCAGAAAGAGAAACCTAATAAATGGGAATTATGGTGCTTGGGAACAGGTGATCAATGGGAAAACAGAGTAGTGGATGAGAAAATAAAACATTTTGGTTTTGTTCAGCCTGCAGATATGGATCAATATATTTGTGAAACTGGCGTATATATATTGCCTAGTAAATTTGAACCGTGGGGAGTAAGTGTTCAAGAGTTTGCTATTG
>Ga0213869_10003676_pt1 | contig 10138 bp, 9 predicted proteins | sample PICome_10_FD_160083 | JGI IMG/M metagenome (GOLD analysis project Ga0213869, IMG submission 160083) | Coastal seawater microbial communities near Pivers Island, North Carolina, United States - PICO132 | ecosystem: Environmental > Aquatic > Marine > Coastal | place: USA: North Carolina...
GCTGCAATTATCTGCCACCCGCACCCGCAGCACGGAGGCAACAGGTATAACGACGTGGTGCAGGCGCTCTTCGACGCACTCCCCAGTGCAGGAATAGCGGCGCTACGTTTCGACTTCCGGAAGGCGTTCGACCACGGCCAAGGTGAACAGCTTGATGCTGCGGCAGCAGTGGACGTTGTTTCCACCAGAGTGCCTGGCGTCCCTTTGTTCTCCGTCGGCTATTCCTTCGGCGCTGCGATAGCGCTCGGGATGAACGACGAACGCCTCGCAGCCAAGGTGCTTGTCGCTCCCCCGCTTGCTGCGATGGATGTGAATCGAGGCATGGACACTGCCACGCTCATCCTGACGCCCGCCCACGACCAGTTCTCGCCTCCAGATGCAACTGAGGCAAAGATCTCGGGATGGCCGCAGACCAGCCACGAGACCATCACCTCAGCAGATCATTTTCTCGTTGGCCGCACGGCGAGCGTCACGCAACGCACCCTGCAATTCCTTACAGCTAATAATTGATGCCTGATTTTCTGCTGGCGAGTCGGCAGAAATCGCAAAGCGAGCCACGAACGAAGGGTCAACGCTTCACGGCAGCCCGCATCTCTTCGTCGAGTTCGTCGGTCATCAACGGAATTACGTTGACAGCGGCAAAATTTTGCTCAACCTGGCTGACCTTCGACGCTCCAGTGATGACGCTAGAGACCATCGGGTGTTTAGCTGCCCAGGCAAGGGCCAGCTGCGCCATCGAGCAATCCAGGCGATCTGCGATGGGGCGCAGATTCTCGACCTGTGCGAGCGCGCTGCTGTCAGACAGACGATCCTGCAACCACTCGTAGCCGGCGAGAGCACCGCGGGAACCCGCCGGAATACCGTCTTTGTACTTCCCCGTGAGTAAGCCCGATGCCAACGGGCTCCAGATTGTGTTGCCGTAGCGGTAGTCCTCCCACAGCCGGGCATAGTTTTTCTCGACGTTGCGGCGCTCCAGCAGGTTGTATTGGCTCTGTTCGGTGACGGGCTTGTGCAGGTGGTGCTTGTCAGCGATTTCGATGGCGCCTCGAATTTCTTCGGCTGTCCACTCGCTCGTTCCCCAGTAGGTGGCCTTGCCGGATGAGACAATGTCGCTCATTGCCCGCACGACTTCCTCGAGCGGGGTCTCGGGGTCGCAGCGGTGGCAGTAGAGCACATCAACAAAATCGTGCTGGAGACGTTCAAGTGATGCATCGATCCCTTGCATTAGGTACTTGCGGTTCAGCGTGTTCCGCATGTTTGGGGTTTCACCGTTAATGCCCCAGTAAAGCTTGGTAGTGAGGACGTAGGACCAGCGTTCCCATCCGAGGTCACGAAACGCCTTACCCATAATCTCTTCGCTCTTACCTCCGGCGTACGCTTCAGCGTTGTCGAAGAAATTACATCCAGCTGCGCCGGCTGCCTCGATGCACTCAGTCGCCAGCGTGTGGTCCAACTGCGTGTCAAAGGTGACCCAGCTTCCAAACGACATGATACTGACCTTCATGCCGGTGTTGCCGAGGCGCCGGTATTCCATGTTGGGATTGACTTTGGGGGTTGCCATTCCCGGACAGTACCCAAATGAAAAGCTATCCGTCGTGCCGTTCTAAAAGAGCAGAGGCCAGATCACCTCATCTCCAACTCTCGGCGTACTTGACAACACAGCCGATCAGGTCTGCGCAGCAAGTCCCCCGGCGCGGTCAGCGGCGATTTGTTCAGCCATCAGGGCAACAGCTGTCCCTCGCATCTTTCGGATTGTGACCCCGTAAGCCTTGCTATCAAGCGCTGCAAACGCTGCAGCCTGAGCAATTGCCGTGTCGAGCACCGCATCGGCGGTAACAGCTTCATCGAGGTAGCCAGCGTCGACTGCGCCCAAAGCGTCCGTGATCCGCGCCGTCGGAATCGCTCTCTGGAGATGCCGCTTACTCAGCCGCTCACCGGCAAGAGTCAGCGCCCAGTCCGGGAGAGTCATACCGATAGATACCTCGTTGAGGCCAATCTTGCAGGGCAGATCAGCTCCGATTCGAACGTCACACGCCAGCAGGATCAAAGCTCCCGCAGCTAGGGCATGACCTGTACACGCTGCCACGACGGGCACCTTGGCCGCATAAATTGAGCGGCAGAGCTCACCACCATTGGCGACCAAATCAGCCATAGCGGACATATCTTCGGCCAACATCACGGTGAGGTCGAACCCGGCAGAAAATTTGCCCGGGCGACCATGCAGCACCACGGCATGAATGCTGTCGTCGTCCTCCGCTTCGGCAATTACCCCGCCGATCGCAGTGATCATGTCATTCGATAACGCATTCGCCTTGCCATCGTCTATGTGGCAAATCAGCGTGCCAGCGCGTCGTTCCGTCGTGACCAATGCATCGCTCATTCCATGAAAGTTACGCATTCACAGTGTGTGTGTACGAGTTTTTGAGGACCGGACGACAGAAAACGCCATAAGCGGGACGCCGTGACGAACTCAGACCGCAGCGGGTCGCACGGTGATGCCGGCGGCACGCATCACGTTTTTAGCTTCGGCAACGGTGTGCTCGCCGAAGTGAAAAATCGACGCTGCCAAAACCGCATCGGCGCCACCTTCAACGACACCGTCGGCCAAATGCCCGAGCGTGCCGACTCCCCCGCTCGCGATGAGTGGGACGTTGACCACATCTGCGATTGATCGAAGCAGATCGAGGTCAAAGCCCTCACGAGTGCCATCACGATCCATCGACGTCAGCAGCAACTCTCCCGCGCCCAGCCGCACCGCCTCGGCAGCCCAATGGACTGCATTGATGCCGGTCGGGGTTCGTCCGCCGTGCAAGTAGACCTCCCAGCCATCGGTTGGGACTCCGGGAGTATCTCCCTTGACATCGAAGTCAGAGCGACGGCGACGGGCATCGATGGCGCACACTAAACATTGGGAGCCAAACTCGGCCACAATCTCAGTGATCAGCCCGGGCCGTTGCACCGCAGCAGTATTGACGCTCACTTTGTCGGCACCCGCACGAAGCATACGCCGAGCGTCTTCGAGAGTTCGAATACCACCACCGACCGTGAACGGGATGTAAACCTGTGCGGCGACGCGGTGGACCATTTCGATCGTGGTTGCACGGTTATCGCTCGATGCAGTGATGTCAAGAAAAATCAGCTCGTCGGCGCCCTCAAGGTCGTAGCGGGCTGCCAGTTCGACTGGATCTCCGGCGTCGCGCAGGTCGACAAAATTGGTGCCCTTCACGACCCGGCCATCAGCCACGTCAAGGCATGGAATAACGCGCGCCACCTTCACTTGTTGGCTCCTTGTGCGTGAGCCAAGGCGTCCAGGCCAGCTGCCACTGTGAAGCGACCCTCGTAAACCGCTTTGCCCGTGATGACACCGCCGAGGCCAGGAATAGCCGCCAACACCTCGATATCGGCGAGGCTCGACACCCCTCCGGACGCAATGACAGGCGCACTGGCGAGCTCTGCGGAACGACTGAGTCCCACAACGTCGGGGCCTTTCAGCATTCCGTCGCGACTGATGTCGGTGATGACAAAAACTTCAGCCGTTGGGAAATACTCATACGCATTATCGAGCATGACGCCACTCCCCTCCGTCCATCCGTGCACCGAAAGTTCGCCACCGCGGTGGTCGAGACCCACAGCGACCGGCACCACCTCTGACGTCAATGCAACCAAGCCGGGGTCGCTCACTGCAGCCGAGCCCATGACCACGCGAGCCACACCAGCATCGGTGAGCTGACGAGCGTCGTCGACTGACCGCACGCCGCCACCTGTCTGCACCTGACTTGCGCCCCGAACCGCAGCTGCGATAGCTGCAACGACCGGCCGGTTAACCGGGTCACCCGACTTCGCAGCATCGAGGTCAACTACGTGAATCCACGACGACCCAGCATCGGCGAAGCTGCGTGCCATCGCAACCGGGTCGGTGCCGTAATCGGTCGAGTCAGCAAAATCGCCCTGCCGAAGCCGAACGACACGGCCACCAAGCAGGTCAATGGCTGGGTACAACTCAATCATGCTGACACCTCGTTGTCCGGTACCGCCGATGTTGATGCCGATCGCACACACACCTCAACAAAGTTGGACAGCAACGCCAGTCCGGTCGTGCTCGACTTTTCCGGGTGAAATTGGGCAGCGAACACGTTGTCAACTCTGAACGCTGCGTTCAGAGTTGACCCGTACTCGGTCGTCGCTACCACAACAGCTGGATCATTCGGCACGCCGTGCAGCGAATGCACGAAGTACAGCCAAGGCTCCTCGCCAAGGCCGACGAGCAGCGGGTCGGCAGTGACGACGTCAAGACGGTTCCACTGCATTTGCGGGATCTTTAGTCCAGCGGGCGGCTCAGTCGGGATCCACCTAATGGTTCCAGGGATGACGCCAAGACCACGCGCCCCAGGGTTTTCCTCAGACCGGTCAAAAAGCATCTGCATACCGACACAAATGCCAAGAAACGGACGCCCGGACGAAACAGCATCGAGCGCCGGCTGCTCTAAGCCACTCGACCTCAAGGCGTCCATACAAGCACCAAACGCACCTACACCGGGCAGCACCACGCCATCAGCGTCACCGATGACCTCAGGGTCAGCGGTCAACTGCGCATCTGCCCCGCCTCGCTCGAGCGCCTTCTGCGCCGAGTGAACATTGCCGATCCCGTAGTCCAGCACTGCGACCAGTGGGCGCACGCCGCCCGGTGGAGAAATCGCCGTCACAGGACGCCCTTGGTTGATGGCACGCCACCCGCATCATCGATGCGAACTGCGTCACGAAGCGAGCGCGCCAATCCCTTAAAGGTCGCCTCGATGACATGGTGGGTGTTGCGCCCACGGATCATCTCGACGTGCACAGTGATGCCAGCCGATGTAGCGAACGACGAGACGATATGCTCCGCGAGTTGCGGATCGAATGCAGGCTCACCGAGCGGCAGACTCTCAGGAATGTCGACGTGCCACTCAACGTGCGGACGGCCCGAGAGGTCGAGGGCAACGTCAATCAGGGCCTCATCGAGTGGATAACGGCCGCTCGCAAAACGCCGCACACCGGCTTTGTCGCCCAGAGCTTCGGCGAAACACTCCCCGAGCGTGATCGCCACGTCTTCAACCGTGTGATGCGTGTCGATATGCAAATCACCGGCCGCGTGCGCTCTGAGATCAAACCCACCGTGGCGACCCAGCTGGTCAAGCATGTGGTCGTAGAACGGGATGCCAGTTGAAATGTCGGTTCTACCGGATCCATCGAGGTCGATTGAAACCTCAACTGATGTCTCCTGAGTCCGGCGGCTACGGCTGGCGGTGCGACTCATCGGTCGGCTCCGTTCTGTTCGGTCTGGGGATGGCTATCTAGGTCAGCGGCAGAAGCACCGAGCACATCGGCGAGCGCATTGAGAAACTCGGTGTTTTCATCACATGTTCCAACGGTGACGCGCAAGCAGTTCGCCAGACGCGGCCACCCCGAACAATCACGAATCAACACGCTGCGGTCAACAAGCCCCTGCCACACCGCTCGGCCATCGTGGCCGTCAGGCCGAAACAACACAAAGTTTGCTCCGCTCGGAATCACCGTGAGGCCCGAAGCCTCTAGCTCAGAGGCGATCCGCGAACGCTCAGCAACAATCTGCGCGACTCGGTCATCCATGTCTTCGACATAGCGGAGCGCAAGGCGACCGGCGATCTGCTTTACCGTGTCAAGGTGGTACGGCAGCACGACTTTCTCGAGATCGGCAACCAACCAAGCTGGACCGATGAGATAGCCCAGACGCGCACCCGCCATCGACCATGTCTTCGAGAACGTCCGGGTGACCACCAACGGCGTGTCATCGTCAACGAGATCGAGTGCCGTCCAGTCGGCGAACTGGGCGTAGGCCTCGTCGACAACGACTAAGCCGGGCGCCAAATCAAGGAGCTGCCGCACGCGATCGACCGGCTCAACCAGACCGGTGGGATTATTCGGAGACGTCAAAAAAACGACGTGCGGTTGGTGCTCGCTGAGAACCCGTTCGACTTCGGCAGGTTCGAGCGTGAAATCCTCGGCGCGCTCACCCTCCACGACAGTGGCACCTGTGATCCGGGCGATTTGTGCATGCATTTGGTATGACGGCTCAAAGGTTGCGACGACGCGACCGGGTCCCGCATAGGCAAGCAGGACTGTCTGGAGCACCTCATTCGATCCGTTCGCAACGAAGACCTGTGCTGCATCGACACCGTGGCTCTCAGCAATGGCGACTCGCAACGCCGTCGAAGCACGGTCCGGATATCGATGCCATTCAACTTTCGAGACCTCCTCAGCGACGGCTTCACGGAATGCGTCAGGTGGAGGTGTCGGCGATTCATTGGTGTTCAACCGAATACGAACGTCAACTTGGGCCGAGTGATAGCCCTCAAGAGCGCTGAGGTCGTTGCGAAGAGGTATCACGCATATAAAGGGTACCCACGAAGAGGTCTAGCTCTCGGGATCGTTTTAGTCGTTTCGCCTACCGGTAACGTCGGAGTGTGGCTGCTTCGCTCGAACGGACGTCGTCGGAACTCTCAACCATCGCCGACAACGTCGGCCGCTATCGCGAACGGGTAGCCGGCCTTGCCGAGCCGTTTGTCGGTACCGATCGCGACGACATTGCCGGGGTAATCCACGAAGCTGAGCGCCAACTTCGCTCCGCCGAGCGCACGTTGCAGCGCGCCATTCGCCAAGTCGGCTGAAAACGAAACAACGACCCCTCGAGAGGAGTCGCCGTTCGGCGGAGTCAGGCGGCGGATGCCCAGCGTCCACGGCAAACAGGTTGGCGGGAACCTCGTTTGCAAATTGAACGTTACTGCCCTCCATGCCAAGGGGCCAACCCGACAGCTCCACCTGAGCAAAAGGACCGGAACCGGCGGCCGGTAACCTCTGGTAGTGCGATTTCTTGAGATCAAGCGTCAGATGGAAGACGACGACATCGCCACAGTAAACGAACTTCTTGACGCTGCAGCGCGCGCCGATGGGCGGCGGCCGCTGTCTGACCACCTCTACCTTGACCTGGTCAACGGCGGCCATAACGGTTTTGCCGGGCTGCTTGCATCGGAGCCCGGTCACGATCATCCAGTTGCATACGCTCAAGTATCGCGGGGCAACGACTCCTATGCGTTCGAGTTGGTTGTCCATCCGCACCACCGGTACGAGATGGCAACAATCGGACCTGAACTGATCGATTCCGCCATCGACGTCATCGCCTCTGACGGGGGCGGGAACGTCAACTGGTGGGTCTACGAACCCACGTCGATGCACCGCCGCCTTGCCGGCGATGCTGGCATGCGCGCCGGACGCACGCTCCACCAAATGCGCCGCCCGTTACCTACCGGTATCACTGTCACGGCGGCAACCCGTGATTTTGTTCCAGGTACCGATGACAACAGTTGGCTGTCGGTCAACAACCGTGCATTTGCCGGCCACGGAGAACAAGGCGGATGGACACTCGAGACGTTTTGCCAACGTCAGAGCGAGGAGTGGTTCGACCCGGCTGGATTCCGCGTCCACGAAGTCAACGGCCGGATGGCGGCGTTCTGTTGGACAAAGGTCCATCCAGCGACCGAAACAGAACCCAAGGTCGGCGAAATCTACGTGATTGCGGTCGACCCAGACTTCCACGGGTGCGGCCTCGGCAAACAACTCACCCTTGCCGGGCTTGAACATCTCAGTAACACGGGCATCACAACCGCACTGCTTTACGTCGATGCGAACAACGCCGCAGCAGTATCGATGTACGAGCAGCTCGGCTTCTCAGTGTCAGCCACCAACGCAGCATTTGTTAACGAGGTCGCACCGTCCAGCCAATTTGTCCTCAACAGTCGCAACGACTACTGAAATGACGACGAGCGGCGATCAGACGCTCCCGCGATGGAACGTGACCGATGTTCACGAGTCGCTCGACGCAAGATCCTTTACAGCCGCACTCGAACTTGTCGGCGCTGACGTCAAACGGCTCTCTGCCCTGTTCGACGAACTCAACATTCGCTCGACCAATCGCGTTATCAACTCAACAGATGGCGACAGGGCCGATCGTGCAATCGCTGAGTTTAACCGAGTCTCTGACGCGCTGAACCTGCTTCACGCCTACGTGTACTCAATTGTGTCTACTGACTCTCGCCACGAGCAGGCCCAAGCAGTGTTGAGTGAACTCAACACAACCGAATCGTCGCTTCGGCCGCTGCTCGCCCGCCTTGCAGAGTGGGTCGCTTCGTTGGGCGCAGACGAAATTGCCAACGTGAGTGCCGAGGCACGCGAGCACCTCGGACCCCTCCAACGTTTTGCCGAACGAGCAACGCACCAGATGCCGGAAGCCGAAGAACATCTCTACGCTTCGTTGAGCACGACCGGATCCGGCGCTTGGGGAAGGCTGCAAAGCGACGTCACCTCGCAGCTCAACGCATCGGTGGCGCTTCGTGACGGCCCTGTAAAGTTACCGATGCCAGCAATCCGTGGCCTCAGCACAGATGCCGACCCCATCGTCCGCAAGGCTGCCTACGACGCCGAAATGCAGGCGTGGCCGACGATTGAGGTTCCCGTCGCCGCAGCGATGAACGCCATTAAGGGCGAGGCCAACATCATCAACAGTCGACGCAACTGGGCGTCGCCGCTTGATGCGTCGTGTTTTGCCAACAGCGTGAGCCGGACCACGTTCAACGCAATGCACGCAGCGGTCACTGCGTCGCTACCGGACTTTCAACGCTGGATGCGCGTCAAAGCCCAACTACACGGCCACACTGCCGAGCGCGGTCTGCCTTGGTGGGACCTTGTGGCTCCACTTCCGTTTACCTCGAGTTCGGTGACCTGGGATGAGGGCATCGGCATCGTGCGGAATGCCTTCACGGCGTACAGCTCATCGCTCGCCGGACTAGTCGATCGTGCACTCGACAACGAGTGGGTTGATGCTGCGCCTCGCGACGGCAAGCAGGGCGGAGCGTTCTGCATGTCGTTCGGGGGCGACCGCTCCCTCGTACTGATCAATTGGTCGGGTTCAACGGAATCAGCACAAACAACTGCCCACGAGCTTGGACATGCGTACCACAACTCCATGCTTGCTGGCCGAACAGCGCTCCAACGTCGGCTACCGATGGCGCTCGCTGAGACGGCCAGTATCTTCTGCGAGACGCTAGTGGTCGAAGCTGGCCTCGCTCGACTAGAGGGTGACGAACGTCTGGCGCTGCTCGACGTCGACCTACAAGGGACGAACCAAGTTGTTGTCGACATACGCTCGCGCTTTCTGTTCGAGACCGAGGTGTTTACCCACCGTCGGCGTCGCACGTTGAGCCCCGCCGAGCTCTGTGCGCTAATGAACGAGGCGCAGCTAGCCGCCTACGGTGACGGGATCGATCAGGCCACAGCACACCGGTATATGTGGCTCCTCAAGCCGCACTATTACGGCTCCCACTTCTACAACTGGCCCTACACGTACGGCCTCCTCTTCGGACTCGGCCTGTTCGCCCGGTATCAGGCAGATCCTGAACGATTCCGGTCCAGCTACGACTCCCTGCTGTCTCGAGTCGGCATGGACACCGCCGAACAGCTTGGCAAAGCATTCGACATCGACGTAACCGACGAGGCGTTCTGGACCTCGAGCCTCGATGTCGTCCGCTCCCGCATGGAAGAATACGAGCGCCTCGCCCTACCGCATATCACCTGACGGATTACACCGAGGGGCGACGGGGACCGACACAAACTCCCCACTGCACTAGGGATAGCGTGACCGAGTGCCCGTCCCGACTCGATACGACGTTACGCGCAAAGCGCTTGCCGACCGCCTCGACGGCGAGCCGCAATACCGACTCAACCAACTTTGGGACGGGCTTTACACCCAACTCGCCGACCCATCCGACATCACCAACCTGCCCAAGAGTCTGCGCCAGCGGCTCGATCAGGAGTTGCCAACCGCGCTCACTCTGGTGACTGAGTCGGTCGACGAGACCGGCGACACAGTGAAGTTCTTGTGGGAACTCGACGGCGGCAGCAGAGTCGAGACCGTGCTCATGCTGTACCCCGACCGGGCCACAGTCTGCGTGAGCAGTCAGGCTGGTTGCGCAATGGCGTGCGGATTCTGCGCTACGGGGCAGGCCGGATTTACTCGACATCTGACCGTTGGAGAGATCGTCGAGCAAGTCGTTAGGGCCGCTCAACGAGC
>Ga0213869_10003680_pt1 | contig 10131 bp, 9 predicted proteins | sample PICome_10_FD_160083 | JGI IMG/M metagenome (GOLD analysis project Ga0213869, IMG submission 160083) | Coastal seawater microbial communities near Pivers Island, North Carolina, United States - PICO132 | ecosystem: Environmental > Aquatic > Marine > Coastal | place: USA: North Carolina...
TGAAATCAAGCGTGAAGCCTGGGCCAATCGCGGCAGCCACTTCTGCCCTAACTGCCAAAAGCTAAAGCGTTAGTTGACCGCTTTTTTCCACTGACTGCCTGTGAGTCTTGGCCAGATTGCCACCAACACCGCAGCCAGTATGGATCCATATGACCACGCATACCCGAGTGCGGTGGCTGGGATCATTTTGTCGCCGGTCAAGTCCTGACTAAAGAGCCAGATGCAGATTCCCAACACTGTCGCAAACACAACACCTGGAGACCGAAAGCCACTGCGCCGCCTTATCTGAATTGAAACCAGCAGCACGACCGTCAGGCCGATAGCTAGGCCCAGTGGGATTCCAAACTGGCTGCTCTGATGAACAATGGTTCCAAAGACCGCAGTAAGAGGCGCGAGCAGCAGAGCGCTCAGGCTCCTCGTCAACTTCGATCCCTTGGTTTGCATCTCTAGAAGCTTAGAACCTGTGGCATTGTGCGCCAGGTCTGGCGTGGGCAAAAAGCTTTGTTTATGGCGAAACTAAAAGGGCTAGGCTTCATGCTCGGCTAGGCTTTATGAATACTTGAGAGGGGTGGAAGGCTTGCATCTAAAAAGCATCACCCTGAAGGGCTTTAAATCTTTTGCCCAGGCCACCACCATCGTGCTTGAGCCTGGAATTACCTGCGTAGTTGGCCCAAACGGATCCGGCAAATCAAACGTAGTTGACGCGCTTGCCTGGGTCATGGGAGAGCAGGGCGCTAAAACCTTGCGTGGCGGGAAGATGGAAGACGTCATCTTTGCCGGCACCTCAACCAAAGCGCCTCTTGGTCGAGCCGAGGTCTCTCTCACCATTGACAACAGCGATGGCGCACTGCCTATCGAGTACTCAGAGGTAACCATCTCTCGAGTACTGTTTCGCAACGGCGCCTCCGAGTATTCAATAAACCAAGAGCCCTGCAGGCTATTGGACGTCCAAGAACTTCTCAGTGACACCGGGCTTGGTAGAGAAATGCACGTGATTGTTGGACAGGGCCAGCTCGACACTGTTCTAAAGGCAACTCCAGTCGAACGTCGTGCGTTTATAGAAGAAGCAGCCGGCATCTTGAAATATCGTAGGCGCAAGGAAAAGACCGAGCGCAAGCTGGAGGCGATGAAGTCGAACCTGACCAGACTTCAGGATCTGATCGCCGAAATTAGACGCAACCTAAAACCGCTTGGACGTCAGGCAGAGGTAGCAAGAAGTGCTCAAGAAATTGCGGCGCTCACGAGAGAGACAAAGTCCAAGCTGCTCACTCTTCAGATAACCGAACTTCAGGTCCAGTTAGAAAACGCTTCAAAGTCTGAAAACGAGCGCAAAGCAGAGGCTTCCTATGCCCTTCAGCAGCTAGGTGCGACCCGAACCGGAATTCAGGAAATCGAGTCCGAGCTGAGTTCGCAGGAATTTGACCAGGCTCGGAACACGCTCTTTGCATTTGAGGCAGCCGAGCAGCGACTTCGAAACCTCCAAAATCTAGCCTCACAGCGAATCAGCTTGCTCCAGGATGCCAAGTCCGAGCAATCGGATGAAGAGATCAGTCAGCTGACCGCTGAGCTGTTGCTGGTTGAGGCTGAGGCGACCGAGATTGACCAACAGATTCGTCTGAGCATCGAAAACCTAGGCCAGCTGGAAGCGCAACGGCAGCAAGCTTCAGAAGAGCTCAACAGCTTTGACGCAAACGTGATTCGTCAGCGTGCGGAGCTCGAGGCAAAAACCAACGGTCGTAATCAATTGCAGGGGGAGATCAACCTTCAGCAATCACGCATCGAGTCCATGGGCCAGCAGCGCGAGAAGCTTGCCGGCAGCATTACTGAGGCTCAAGCGCGCATTTCTGAAATTGAGTCGCAACAGCAGGCAATGACCCAGGGCAACCTTTCAACCTCAGACGATGGACTGCGGCAGAAATATGAAAAGTCGCAGCAAGCCGAAGCTTCGGCTCGCAAGTTAGTTGATCAGGCCAGGCAGGAGCTCCACGATGCAGAGCGCGAGCGAGATTCGCTGGCGGCGCGGCATGTGGCGCTGGGTTTGACTCTTGAGCAAGCCGATGGCGGGGGTGAGATCATCAAGGCAAAGCTTGCCGGCATCAAGGGACTGCTTGCCAAGAGCATCAGCATTGAATCAGGCTACGAAAAAGCAATTTCAGTGGCTCTCGGTGCACTTTCAGATGCGGTTGCCGTTGAGACTAGGGCTCAGGCAATTGAGGGAATTAGGTTTCTCAAGACCAAGGAAATGGGCCGAGCTGAGTTCCTGGTAACAGGTGGCGCAGCCAGCAAGGGCGAAGCAGCCAGTGTCGCCGGGCTTCCAAACGCCAGCACCCTGGTGCAGGCACCAGCTTCAGTGCTGGCGCTGCTTGAAAACTTCCATGTGGCCAAGAGTCTGGATGAGGCCGAAGCAGCGCTGGCCAAGAACCCAAAGATCACAGTTATTACAACAGACGGGGATTTGCTCTCGGAGTATTCAATCCTTGGTGGCGGTCAAAAGCAGCCGTCAAAACTTGAGCTCAGTGCTGAGCGAGATGTTGCTGCGAAAGCGATTGAAAAGCTTGCCCGGGAGATTGAGAAGCTAACCCAGAAGTTGACCAGCGCGGAAGCAAGCTCAGGCTCAGCGAGCGAGGCTGTGAAAACAAGCCTTGCCGAACTGCAGCAGCACGATGCACTCTTGGCCGCTAGCGCGGAGCGCGCTGGTCGCCTGATTGCGCAGGTTGAATCAGCTAAAGCCGAAATTGATCGATTCGAAGTCGAGCGGGAGGCGCTCGACGCTCAGGAGTTGGCAGCAGCAACCGAGCTTGAGAGGCTGACGCAAGAACTCAGTGCGTTGCCGGAGCCCGAAACGGTAGAGGTTTCAGCTACACGACGTTCGGAGCTAGCTGAGAGCCTAGATCGGGCACGCCAGCAGGAACTTGAGGTTCGCATCCAAAGCGGCACCCTATCCGAGCGCAAGCTGGCCACCGACAAATCTGTCGCGGTGCTGAAAGGCAGGCTGGCTGAGGCAAAAGCCAGCCTGGAGCGCACCAAAGAGGCTATGAAGTCCAGGCAGGCTGAGCTTCAATCGGCTAAGGACTCTCTTGAAAAGCTCCCAGCAGTTATCAAGTTGACGGAGTCACTTGCAGGATCGGTCCGAGTGAGCCTGAGGGAGCTCGAAGCCAAGCGGAGTCAGCGCACCGAGCGCTTGGCAACGCTTAGGTCTCAGGCGGTTGAGTTGGAGCAGCGCTACTCAACCCTGACTGCCTCAGTGCACGAGGTCGAATTGCAAAATCACGAGCTGAAAATCAGTCTCGCCAACCTCACTGAGCGAGTCGAGTCCGAGCTGTCACTCACGGTCGAAGAGCTCCTAGGTGAACAGCTCGAAATCAACGAATCCAGAGAAGATTTGCAGCGGTCGCTGCGCCAAGCAGAAACCAAGCTAAATCAGCTTGGCGCATTCAACCCGCTGGCACTGGAAGAGTTCTCGGCTCTTGAAGAGCGCCACAAGTACCTAACCGACCAGCTTGCAGACCTTACTGACGCCAGGGAGGACCTGGCTGGAATCATCAGGGACCTAGACGGAAAAATGCAGCACATTTTCGACGCTGCCTTCGATGACACCAAGAAAGAATTTGAGAAGATTTTCCCAGTGCTGTTCCCGGGCGGAACTGGCTCATTGAGCCTGACCGACTCTGACAATCTGCTCGAGACCGGCATTGAAGTTTCAGTGAAGCCGGTCGGAAAGCGAATCGAGAGAATGTCTCTGCTCTCAGGTGGTGAGCGTTCATTGGCTGCGGTCGCGCTATTGATTTCTATCTTCAAAGCCCGCCCAAGTCCGTTCTATGTGCTCGATGAAGTTGAGGCAGCCCTAGATGACTCCAACCTAGGACGACTCTTGGAAGTGATTAAGTCGCTTCGTGAGAGCTCTCAGTTGATAGTCGTGACCCACCAAAAGAGAACCATGGAAATCGCCGATGCGCTCTATGGGGTTTCCATGAGGCAAGACGGAATTACCCAGGTGGTTGGTCAAAAACTAGAGGCAGTCAACTGATGTTTAAGTTTTTAAAACGCCTCCGGAGCTCAAAACAAGAGTCCACAAGCCAGGCTGAGCCGGAACTCGTAGCGGAGCCACCAGTAGTTGCCGAGCAGGCTGTTTCTCCAGTCATTGAGTCGCCGGTGAAACCGCTCGAGCCAGCAAAAGTACCTTTACCTGAGCCAGAGGTTCATGCGGAGGCAGCAGAACCTGAACCAGAGCCAGTGGCGAAAGCTCCAGAGCCTGCTTCAGCAGCAGCGCCAGAGGTCGAACCAGAGCTGGTCGCGGTGGAGCTTCCAAAACGGTCGCTCGGAACCGGCATCAGATCTCTGTTTAGTGAAAATTTCGATGTTGATGACCTAGAGGATATTTTGATCCTTGCGGACTTCGGGGTCGAGACGGCCGAAGAAATTACAAATCAGTTGAAGTCGGTAGCTCAAAAGCAGGGGGCAAGCTCAGATGCTGAGCTGCGACTGCTTTTGAAAGACCTGCTAGTTGAGAGATTGAGCAGAAACGACTCTTCTTTGAACCTAGATGACGGCAAGCTTCCGTACGTGATTCTGGTCGTTGGAGTCAACGGAGCCGGAAAGACCACCACGATTGGCAAGTTGGCCAGGTGGCTCAAAGATGGTGACTGGGAAGTTGTGCTGGGCGCCGCTGACACCTTCCGGGCAGCCGCGGTTGAGCAGCTTGCAACCTGGGCCGAACGATCCGGAGCGCGGCTAGTGAAGCCTGCTAAGGAAGGCGCTGATCCAGCTGCGGTCGCCTACCAAACAGTTGAACTGGCGATCCAAGCCGAGGCTGACATCGCAATCATCGACACCGCCGGCAGACTGCAGAATAAGAAGGACCTGATGGACGAGCTGGGCAAAATTCGCCGAGCTGTTGAAAAACAGGCGAAAATCTCCGAGGTCTTGCTAGTAATCGATGCGACCAACGGGCAGAATGCGATGAGTCAGGCAAAGGCTTTCGCTGAGGTTGCAGAGGTCACCGGAATAGTTATGACCAAGTTGGACGGCACTGCAAAGGGAGGCATTCTCTATGCATTGCAGAAGGAGCTTGATTTGCCAATTAAGCTCGTTGGTGTGGGCGAGCAGGTCAATGACTTTGCATTTTTCTCTCCAGAGGAATTTGCCAAGGGCCTGGTAGCAAGAAAATAGGAGTTTGATTGTTCGGCAATTTATCGGATCGTTTATCTGACACGTTTAAGAACCTGCGCGGCAAGGGCAGGCTGTCCGATAGCGACATCGATGCAACCCTGAGGGACATCCGTCGGGCTTTGCTGGAGGCCGATGTGGCGCTTGAGGTCGTAAAGGACTTCATCGCGGCCATTCGTGAGCGCGCCCTCGGCAACGAGGTGTCTAAGGCGCTGAACCCCGCTCAGCAGGTGGTGCAGATTGTCAATGAGGAATTGACCAAAATTCTGGGCACCGAAAACCACAAACTGCAGTTTGCAAAATCTCCGCCAACGGTCATCATGCTCGCCGGATTGCAGGGGTCGGGTAAAACAACTCTTGCCGGCAAGCTGGCCAAGTGGCTAAAGGATCAAAACCAAACTCCAATTTTGGTTGCTGCCGACCTACAGCGACCAAATGCCGTCACTCAGTTGCAGGTGCTTGGTGAAAAAGTCGGCGTCCCAGTGTTCTCTCCAGAGCCTGGTAACGGGGTCGGCGATCCGGTTGACGTTGCCAAAAAGGCGATTGCTCACGCTAAAAAGTCGCAATTTTCGGTCGTCATCGTCGACACCGCGGGGCGCCTAGGTGTCGATGAAGAGATGATGCAGCAGGCAATCGGTATTCGTGATGCCGTTAGTCCTGATGAGGTTCTGTTTGTGGTGGACTCCATGCTGGGTCAGGATGCGGTGAACGTTGCCAAGGCATTCAAGGACGGCGTGGGCGTAACTGGCGTGGTCTTGACCAAGCTTGACGGAGATTCGCGTGGAGGCGCGGCGCTCTCGGTTGCCAATGTGACCGGAGCACCGATTCTGTTTAGCTCCACCGGAGAAGGCCTGGATGCGTTCGAACCGTTCTATCCAGATCGGATGGCGAGTCGAATCCTGGATATGGGTGACGTCATCAGCCTGATCGAACAGGCTCAACGCACTTTTGACCAGGAAGAGTCACAGAAGCTTGCCGACAAGATAGCCAACGAAGAGTTCACTCTGCAGGACTTTTTGGAGCAGATGCAGCAGCTTCGCAAGATGGGCAACATGAAAAACTTGCTCGGCATGCTTCCTGGTGCCGGAAAGATGAAGCAACAGCTTGAAGACTTTGATGAGTCTGAGATTTCACGCACGGAAGCCATAATTCGCTCGATGACCCCGGTTGAGCGCAACATGCCCAAGGTCCTAAATGGCTCTCGACGGCTCCGAATTGCCAGGGGCTCTGGAACCAGCGTCAATGAAGTCAATCAGCTGGTCAATCGCTTCGAGCAGGCTGCAAAAGTCATGAAGACCATGTCCAAGGGTGGGATGCCAAGTATCCCGGGCACCAACCCTGTCCAAATGGGCGGTGCCGTTGGCGGCGGTTACATTGGCGGAAAAAAGAAGGACAAGAAAAAGAAGGGCTCGAAGTCCGGAAATCCGGCCAAGCGAGCTGCTGAAAATCAAGGGTTGAGCTTCAATGCGCAGCCAGAAACAAAATCAGGCAGCGCATTTGGCATACAGAACTAGCAAAAGCTGCGGTTTTCTGGCAGACTTAGCTACTTCGAGCGTCTCGACCCTCTATCTGGGCGTAATCGAAAAACCTTGAGAAACCTCCGAGTGTAACCCCACGCTCACGGTGGAAACTCGCCCCAGCAACTCACAGGAGAATTGTGGCCGTAAAGATCCGCCTACAGCGCATTGGAAAAAAGCGCACCCCGCACTACCGCATTGTGGTAGCCGACTCTCGTACTCACCGAAACGGTCGAGTCATCGAGGAGATCGGTCGTTATGTTCCAACCAACGACCCGTCGATTATTGAGATTAGCTCGGAAAGAGTACAGTACTGGCTTTCTGTTGGCGCTCAGCCGACCGAGCAGGCCAAGGTCCTACTTACCCTCTCTGGCGACATCGCCAACGAAAAGGGCGAGAAGGTCAACACCATCAAGCCACAGCCAGAGAAGGTTCCTTTCACTCCTGACAGTAAGAAGAAGTCAGTTCTTCTGCCAAAGGTAGAGAAGAAGGCTCCAGCCGAAGAGGCGCCTGCTGCAGAGAAGGCAGCACCTGCTGCAGAGGCAGCTGTTGAAGCCCCAGCAGCCGAAGACACTCCAGCAGCAGAAGCTCCAGCAGCAGAAGCTCCAGCAGCAGAAGCTCCAGCAGCAGAGGAAGCTCCAGCAGCGGATGCAGTAGCTGAAGAGGCACCTGCTGCAGAAGCAGTCGCAGAGGAAGCTCCTGCTGAAGAAGCTGCCGCTGAAGAGCCAAAGGCCGAATAGTTATGTTGCAGGCGACCCTCCAGTTTCTCGTTCGTTCCATCGTCAATAACCCTGACGATGCCACCGTTGCCACTCGCAAGGTTGGGCCGAACGATCTTCTGGAGGTTCGCGTGCACCCAGACGACCTAGGTCGCGTTATCGGTAAAAACGGCCGAACTGCAACCGCCCTCCGGACGGTTGTAAATGCGCTAGCCGGAGGTAAGCGCGTCCGCGTAGACGTGGTGGATACAGATTTCTAGTTCCACCGAGCTCCGCGTGGGCCGACTGCTCAAAGCACACGGCCTCAAAGGCGCCATCAAATTAGAGCTTTACACTGACAGCCCAAACCAGCGATTTGCCGCAGGGTCTGTCCTCAAGCTTCAGGTCCCCGAAGACTCTGACTGGTTCGGTAAGCACATCACAGTCAAAGAACTTCGCTGGTACAACAGCTCCCCAGTTCTTTTCATCGAGGGCATTGATGACCGCGACCAGGCCGAAGGCCTAATCCGCGCGATTTTGCTTGTAGATCAGCCGCTAGACGAGCTTCCAGCAGAACCAGAAGCCTGGTTTGACCACCAACTGACCGGACTCAAGGTAATTCGAGCTGGAATTGAAATTGGTTCTGTTGTTCGCGTGGATCACATGCCTGCCCAGGATCTTCTAGCCATAAAGACCGTGGAAACCGAAGTGTTACTGCCGTTTATCAAGAGCTTCGTGCCTAGAGTTGACCTGAAAGCTGGGCTGGTAGAAATAACCCCACCAGGTGGACTTTTTGAGGACGTGAGCGAGGCTGTCGATGAAAATTGACGCGGTCAGTATTTTTCCTGACTTCTTCGATGTTCTAGACATCTCGCTGCTTGGCAAAGCCCGCGATCAGGGCCTGATTGAATTTCAAGCTCACGACTTGCGCAAGTGGACCAGCGACAAGCACAAGACTGTGGATGACTCACCCTATGGTGGCGGCGCCGGAATGGTCATGAAGCCCGAGCCTTGGGGCGAGGCCTTCGATGAGTTGATTGGCAAAGAGCAAAAGCCGGTCGTTATTTTCACAACACCTGCCGGGATACCGTTCACGCAGGAACTTGCTGTCGAATTATCAAAAAAGCCCCATCTGCTTTTTGCCTGCGGGAGGTATGAGGGTATCGACCAACGAGTAGTCGACTACGCAGCCGGCGAAACTGAGGTGCTCGAAGTTTCGATTGGCGATTACGTCCTAAACGGCGGTGAGGTGGCTGCCGTTGCCATGATTGAGGCAATTTGTCGGCTGATTCCCGGCGTGATCGGCAACAGTGAGTCTCTGACCGAAGAGTCTCATAACTCTGGTTTGTTGGAGTACCCGAGTTACACCAAACCCGCTAGCTGGAGGTCACTCCAAGTCCCCGAAGTGCTGCTATCTGGTCATCATGCTGAAATAGAAAAGTGGAGGCACCAGCAATCACTTCTAAGAACTGGTAAAAACCGGCCAGATTTACTCGACGATTAGTTGCCATTGTGCCCGGCCTGTGGCAGACTTTCTAGTCAAGCCCAAACATCTCTGCCGCAGGGGAGCTGGGCCCAACAAATTATTAGACACTAGCCATTTTGACCTGCGCGCAAAAGGAAAGAAATAAAAATGAACATTCTTGATGAACTAGATGCAAAATCTCTTCGCACCGATATCCCAGACTTCCGTGCCGGTGACACCGTAAAGGTTCACGTAAAGATCATTGAGGGTAACCGTAGCCGTGTTCAGGTTTTCCAGGGAATTGTTATTCGCCGCTCAGGTGACAGCGTTCGCGAGACCTTCACCGTGCGTAAAGTTTCTTTCCAGGTTGGTGTAGAGCGTACCTTCCCAGTCCACAGCCCAGTTCTTGAAATGATCGAGCTGGTATCACGTGGTGATGTGCGACGCGCAAAGCTTTACTACTTGCGCAATCTTCGCGGCAAGGCTGCAAAGATTCGCGAAAAGCGCGACAACGTTTAACATCCACTAAAGATGTCACTTGGCGGAGGATCTAGGCCTAGAAGGCCTGGGTTCTTAAGCCTGTTCAGACGAAAGCTCCGCAGAGCCAGGAAAAATTGGTTTCTAGCTTTTCTAGTCGATTTTGTTGCAATCGTTGGCGCTGCGCTTATTCTCTCTGTCCTCATCAAGGCTTTTCTGGTGCGGTCCTTCTTCATACCCTCCGGGTCAATGCTTGAAACACTCCAGATCAACGATCGAATTATCGTAAACGTTTTGGTGCCGGAAGTAATTCCAGTCCAACATGGCGACATTGTTGTATTCAAAGACCCAGGCGGCTGGCTAGGGGTTGCGCCTACTCAGCAGAAGGAACCGCTGCAGGAATTCAGCGACTTCGTGCTTGGGACATTTGGCATCACTGCTCCTGACTCAGCAGAACATTTGGTAAAGCGGGTAATCGGCCTTCCAGGAGACGTTGTCACCTGTTGCAATGCCGATGGTCAGCTGCTGGTAAACGGCCAAGCCATTGACGAGGTCTACATCCGAGCAGGCGCCAGCCCATCCGACATCGAGTTCTCAGTTACCGTGCCGGAGGGTCATCTTTGGGTCATGGGCGATAATCGCGGCAACTCAACTGATTCCAGATATCATCAGGACCTTCCAGCCGGCGGCTTTGTTTCACTGGACGTTGTTGTGGGCAGGGCAGTCCTGATTAGCTGGCCGGTTGAAAACTGGACATATCTGGATAATCATCAGGATGTCTTTAGTGACGTACCCAAGCCTTGATCTA
>Ga0213869_10003689_pt1 | contig 10121 bp, 9 predicted proteins | sample PICome_10_FD_160083 | JGI IMG/M metagenome (GOLD analysis project Ga0213869, IMG submission 160083) | Coastal seawater microbial communities near Pivers Island, North Carolina, United States - PICO132 | ecosystem: Environmental > Aquatic > Marine > Coastal | place: USA: North Carolina...
ATGCACTATGACCTCTGTCATGTAGCCTTCTGGCTGTTACACTTAAACTTGCTGGTAGTGTTCCTAGTATAAAGATTGCTCCAAGGATACCTGTGTTAGCAGTTCCCCATGGGTCAATCCAATTAAAGAATGTAAAGCCAATTAAGTTATCTACGCCCATTAGCACAAACATTATAATTGTAGCATACAAACTAAAGAACCAATACTCGGGTCTGTTACTTCTTCCACTCCAGTCTTTCCATCTATCTACTAAAACTGTTTTCAAGTTATTAGTAATGTGATTTAATATATTCATATATTTCCTTTTACACCTATGTGTGGCGTAAGCACTTATTTATTCTATGCCTAGTGTAAATCTTGCTTCTTCTGATATACGATCAGGAGTCCATGGCGGGTTAAATGTTATGTCAACATTTACTTTTTGTATGCCTTCGACAGTTGCCGCCGCGGCATGAACTTCTGCTGGTAATATTTCTGCGGCAGGACAATTAGGTGCTGTCAGTGTCATCATAACTTGACAATCCATTTCTTTATTAATTTCAACTTCGTATATGAGACCTAAGTCTACAATATTTACAGGTATCTCTGGATCAAATATTTTACTTAGTTCTGCCATAACTTTGGTGGCTATAAATTTTTGTAAATCATCCATATGTTAAAACTTGATCTAGTGCACCTAAGAATCGTGCTACATCTACTTCGTTGTTATTTACGCCAACACTAACTCTAATAAATCCTGTGTCAGATAATTTATTTACTACAGGGTGAGCACATAGTTTGCCTGATCTAACATATATATCTTTTAGTCCTAATGCAACACTAACATCATATGAATGCTGTCCGGGTATTGTAAAACTGACTAAACCTCCTCTTTGCTCTAGTGGAAGGTCTTCACATATAATAGGAATCTTTCTTTCTTTTAATTCCTTAATAACCATTCCTAAAAGATTTTGTGTATGAGTATGAATAACATCCATGCCAATTTCTTGCATAAAGTCTATACTAGCACCTGTGCCAATTACACCTGCAATGTTTGGTGTACCTGCTTCTAGTTTTAGTGGCATATCCCAGTATTCAGTTTTATTTTCTGTTACATTACTAACTTGAGCACCGCCTCCAATGAGTGGTTGTATTTGGTCTGCTATTGATTTCTTAATTAGCAATATGCCTGTGCCAGTAGGTCCATAATGTTTGTGCGAACTCCAATAGTAAAAGTCTGCATTTACTTTGTCTGCATCTAAACTGTCATGACTCATGTGCTGACTCATATCAAGTGCTACTATGGCGCCTAAATCCTTTGCTCTGTGCGTGATTTTTTCTATATCCAGTATTTGCCCAGTGGCATTGAAAACACCGCTTATATGCAACATGTGTGCGTCTAGTGACCCAAATTTAAACAGTTCTTCTTCATTAAATACTCCGTTATCGGGTATTTCAATTTGTTCTACTTCATTGTTATGTAATCTGTAAGGTACAATATTTGCATGGTGATCGTTAAGACTTACTATGGATTTTTTTATTCCTAAGTTATGTAAGTTATAATAAATTAAGTTTGATGAAAATGTTGCACCAGATGTAAATACTATTTCGTAATTATCTGCGTTACACCAAGTTCTAATTTTGTCTCTTGTTCCTTCGTATTCTGTAGTAGCAACATCTCCCCAAGCATAGTTGCCTCTGTGTACATTACTAGGATATTCATTATAGTACTCGGCCATCTTATCAACAACTATGTCAGGTGTTAGGCTAGTGGCCGCTGTGTCTAAATAGACCTTGCCTGACTTTAATGCTTTAAAATGATTTCTTGTATTACTATTAATCATATTTGTATGTGTCCGTCAGCAATCAATCTTCTTGCTTGGTTTTTGCTTACACCAAGTGTTTCTAAATAATATAATTCTGTTTCATCAATATTACTTATTGTACAACCGTGTGTGCATTCAATTTCTTTAGTGTTGATATTTAGTTTCGGAATAGATTTTGCCTTGCTAGTTTTGTCCATTAGCAAGTTTTTGTTAATCATACTGGAGTTTGTACCTACTGCTTTTTTATCTACATTTATACTTCCAATAAAGTCTGTTACATTATTACTGTATATTGCTGAATGATATTTTATAGTGCTACGGCCGTTGTCACCTTTGTGATTAACAATTACATTATGTGACGAACTTGAATTTTTACATAATACACTTCCGTTTACTGTAGTTTTTGTATCTTGATATGCAGTAATATCTAAGTGTCTCCATTGTGGATCTTTGTCGTATGTGTTTACAATAAGTTCGCTATCTGGATATTGTATAATACTTACATCATCAATTAGTCCACTACCGTTTATTAACTCTCTAGTTAGTTCTAGTTTACTACCCTGTCCAACTATGTACACCCACTTGTTTAAATATAAGTCTTTTGAATCAGTAATAGATTCTTTTATATGTATTTTCGATCTGTCTCTAATATGCACAATATAAACACCTGCGTTAAGCGAACTATTTTCTGTGCCAGTGTCTTCGTTTTTAAAATTTAATGTATAAGAATTATCCCACGAGTTTAGCATACAAACACTTGTACCGCCAGTTAATGCACATGCGAGTAATCCAGGTGTTGTACTGTTTTCTAATACCTCTAGTACTTTATTATAATAATCGTATACATTAGAATATTTGCCACCGTCGTCATGCCAAAGATGGCCTCCAAATTCTTTAAGTTCATAGTTGCCAGCAAGTTGGCCTGTCATAAATTTTACATTCTCTGGTACCTCGTCATTGAAGCCATTGCTGTAAATACTTGCCTTGCTTTGTTGATTTAGGAAAGGATAATCTACTTCTTTAGTCCAAAGACTTTTAAAAATAGCAGACGAATATTCTTCGTGTTTATAGTTTACTGGTTTGAGTAACTTATATAACGATTTATGAAGATGCTCTTTTGTAGCATTAATCGACCATTGTGTGTCGCCTACATCTACTAATACATCTAATAACTGTTCGCATGATCTAGTCATATCCGTCCTTCAATTTCTGTTCGACTGTATCACTGTTTACTTCTATAAGTTTACCTTTTTCAAACATTAATCCGTAATCGTAATCTAAGTTTTGAACAGTATTGATATTGTGTGTTATTAAGATAGTAGATAAGTTTCTTTCCTTCCTATTATTAATTACATCAACTACAAGCCTTAAACCATTTGAGTCTAAGCCTGTGTCAATTTCATCTAGTATAGCACATTGTGGTTGTAGTGTTAGTAAGTTAGATAGTTCTGCTCTTTTTCTTTCGCCACCACTGCCACCAACATTAACAGGACGAGTAGTCCAATCTTCTGATAATCCTACTTCGTTTAATATATTTTTGTACTCTTTTAATTCTTTGCCAATGTCTTTAGATTTGATATCTTTAATTTCTTTAATTAATCCAAATGTAGACACACCTGGAAGTTCCGGCGGAGTTTGCCAACTAACAAAAATGCCTTCTTGTGATCTTTCAAATGTTTCCATATCAGTTATTTCTTTATTATTAAGTTGTATAGAGCCTTCAACTGCAATGTCACCTCTTCCCATTATGCCGTGTGCAAATGTACTCTTGCCACAACCATTAGGGCCTATAACAACTACTGTTTCGCCGGGTGCAATGACTTTACTAAAGTTTTTTAGTAATTCTTTATTATCTATCGTAATGCTGATGTCTTGGAATTTCATATCTATATTATACACTAATTTATTATATGTTGTCAAGCATTTGTTTAACTTTTGGTTTGAGCCATCCGTTACAAAATGTTGCATGGCTATAAGCACTTGGGTGATTGCCGCACCACCATGTGCCATCCTCTAGTTGTGCTTTTTCGTACACACTAGATGTTTCGTTTGAATCCCATTCATATCCGTCATTAAGTGACACAGTCGGGTTCATATTATTTGTGCTAGTACCTCTATACTTTTCGTCTTTTATACACCATTCTGCAATTCCGCTAAAGCCATCTATGTTATCAACTGCATCTAATGTTAACCGATCTAATATATCTCTAGAAAATAAACTACTTTCTACACTTCCTACAGTATGAAAATTACCTGTCCAAGTCCAATACCATCCTGGAAAAGTAAGTAATTGTACATCGCGTGACTCACAAAATAATTTCATATATTCAATTGTTTCTAAATTCCTAATACACTGATTGTCTGTTGTGTCTAAGTTTATAGAATCCTCTTTAAAGAAATCATATAATTTTCTATTTTCCCAACCAGAATAACTACCACCTTGTTTCAACCATACTCTTTTATTACTTCTAAATTCAGTAGGTGTGCGTTCAGGCCCATCAGTCGGATTTACTTCTTCGTTCATTCTATAGCCATGTGCAGAAGGATACTTTGGATCGTGTTCGTGTCCATCTATGTGAGTGCAATTTCTAAATCTTTCAGCATCAACAATTGAATACATATGATGAGCGTCTTGTTCGTTTATTATTGTGTCATAGTCTACAGTATCTAAATTATTAATAGCATATTCTTTTCTTTGCCATCCACTTAGTTGCCATAGTACAATTATTTTTCTTCCTGCATTTTGTTCAATTGCTTTGCGTAATAATCTGCTGTTAAGACCATTCCCAGATGCACCTTGACCTACTACCATTACATCCGCAAATTGCGTAATGTCTTCTCCGGCGTCCCATACATCATAAATGTTTTTAGCCACATTATCCATATCAGCACCGCATACATCTCTACCATACCTGTACCAACTGTCATGGTATTCTTGTGCTGTATTATTCCACAGCATTCTAAAGTTGCCTAGTACCTGTGCCCAACTGTCCGGCGAGTGTGTGAAACTACATCCACCACATATGATTAATGGCTTAATGGTTTCTTCCTCCGTCAAATACACATACAAAGTATAATCCTACATCACTGGTGTTATACACTTTGTGAAATTCGTTATCATTAATACAAATTACATCACCCGGTCCTACAGGAAACCTTTGATGGTCTACTTCCATTTCTCCTTTGCCTGATACAAACATATAAACTTCTTCTTGTCCTTTATGCCTGTGCCCATTTGTTTCTTTATTGGCTCTTAAGAATGTACTACTTAGGGTTAAGTTATTACCAAACTTATTGTCCTGTAATGTGTATACATCTGTATCTCCTACTATATAACCACCGATATCTTTCATAGATGCTTTGATCATCCAACTGCTCCTTCTAGTGTTACATTTAAAAGTTGTCTTGCCTCAGCGGCAAATTCTAATGGTAGTTCTTTAAAAACTTCTTTGCAGAATCCGTTAACAATTAAGTTAGTAGCATTTTCTTCATCTATACCTAATGTGTTTAAGTAGTATAATTGATCTTCAGATACTTTGTTTGTACTTGCTTCGTGTTCTACTACACTTTCATTGTTGTGCTGTTCTACAGTTGGTAGTGTGATTGCTAGGCTGTTGTCTAACATTAAACTGTCACACCTAGTGTAGTTTCTACTACCTGTGGCACCTTTGTTTACTCTTACTTTGCCTCTGTAAGTGTTTACACTATCATCAAAACTAATGCCCTTACTAATGATAGTACTTTTTGTATTTTTGCCTACATGGAACATCTTAGTTCCTGTGTCTGCTTGTTGTTTGCCCTTTGTTACCGCAACACTATAGAACTCACCAACACTATTGTCACCTCGTAATATACAGGAAGGATACTTCCAAGTAATTGCGGAACCTGTTTCAACTTGGGTCCAAGATATTTTACTGTTATCACCTTTACATAATCCTCTTTTAGTTACGAAGTTATATACTCCGCCTACTCCATTCTCATCTCCTGGATACCAATTTTGTACTGTGGAGTATTTGATATCTGCGTTCTCATGGGCCACTAGTTCTACACAGGCCGCGTGTAATGTATTATTATCGTATGCTGGTGCTGTACATCCTTCTAAGTAACTGACCTTGCTATCCTTGTCTGCTATAATCAGTGTGCGTTCAAACTGTCCTGTATTACGAGCATTGATTCTAAAGTATGTGTTTAGTTCCATTGGACATGTTACACCTGGTGGTATATAACAAAATGTGCCGTCTGTGAATACTGCTGAGTTAAGTGTAGCAAAGTAATTATCCTTTATAGGAATAACTGTGCCTAAGTATTGCTTGACTAAGTCTTCGTGATTTTCTATTGCCTCACTAATGCTACAAAATATAATGCCGTGTTTTTCTAGTTCTGCTTTGAATGTAGTAGCAACACTCACACTATCAAATACTGCGTCAATGGCAACTGTTGGAATAATATTTGGGTCTGGTTCTTCTAGACCAAGCAATGCATTACGCTCATGTAACGGTACACCTAACTTTTCAAATGTTTCAAATATCTCTGGTGGTATTTCGTCTTTACTAAATTTCTTTGGTGCTGAATAATATGATATACTTTGGTAATCTATTGGTGTATAGTTTAGTGCTGACCATGTAGGCTCTATGCTATTTTGCCAATGTGCAAATGCTTTGAGTCTAAATTCTAGTAACCATTCAGGCTCGTTTTTCATACTGCTGATAGATCTTACCACGCCTTCGTCCAAACCAGGAGGTAGCGAAATAGACTCTATGTCAGTTGAAAAGCCTTCTTTGTAATTTTGATTTACTTCGTCAAACTGCTTCATGCTTTTTGCACCTTCACGACTAGAGGATATCCTGCTGTTCGCGAAGCCACAGTTGCTTCATTTGTTTTTTGTTCTGCAATCTCGCCGTTGTAGTATCCTACTACGCCTTGACCTTGATCATGAACTTGTGATGTTATCTTCTTGGCTTCGTCTATGTTTTTGTTGAAAAGTTCAACAAGTAATTGTATGACAAAGTCAAAAGGTGTGTAATCATCATTCAAAATAACAATCTTAAACCTGTCAGGGTATTTAATATTAATTACTTTTCGTGTCTTTATATCTGCTTTGCTCATACTGTTATTTACTATATTTAGGTGTGGCGGGTACCACACAATGGCAATATCCCGCCACTAATTAAAATTAAGAAATATCTATCTTCTTAGGCTTCATAGCCTCCGGGACATTTCTCTTTAAGCCAACTCTTAGAATACCATCTTCGAGTTTTGCTGAACTAACTTCAACATACTCTGCAAGTTTAAATGTTCTTACAAAGTTTCTCTCAGCAATACCTTTGTGTAGGAATTCAATATCTTCGCCATCTAAAACATTAGAAGTACCAGTAATTTTTAATGTACCGTCTTCTAATTCAATTTCAATGTCATCTTTTTTAAATCCTGCAACTGCAAGAGTTATTTCATAGACATCGTCCTTATTTTTAGAAATGTTATAAGGGGGATACCCTGTTGCGTTATTGAAAGCGGGTTCATTGAAGAACTCGTTTACTAAGTTGTCAAAACCAATGCTGGCTTTAAATAGTGGGGAAAGTGATTCTGTTGAGAATCTGATTTGCTTGTTTACCATAATAATCTCCTATTGTTTAGCAAGTTATTTTATTTTCCTAAGATGTTCAAACCCATATGGCGTAAGAACAAATCGCATTGTGAGGTCGTTTCTGGTTTGTGTGTTGTCTGTATCTCCTCACCACACTTGCTACACTTCTTGGTTTCTTTTGATGTTGCCATCTCCAGTCCTTTGTTGGGTAGCCCATATTAGGATTGCTTTCGCTCTCCTTCTACATTTGCGTTCAACCCGTGCTGTCCAGTAACTTAATACCAAGCACTTTTGAAGATCTCTTCGCACTTTTATTTATCAAAAAGACCAATTCCACCTTACAATTAATTGGTCTAATCCTTTTGGTCCAACTAAGTAGTCTTGATAAGATAATGAAAGCCTACCAGCCTTAGTATCGATACTCTTGCTAATATTATACCATACATGGGTTGATTCTTTTACAGGATCTATTGCTCCAAAGAATGAACCATCTCTTGTTTCTATACTGACCTTATAAGGATCGTGTGTAAAATTTTCTGTAACCTTTACAAGTGTATTGATACCAAATATGTTTTTATCAAATGTTATAAAGGCCTTAAATGCGTTAATAGTTGCGGCATCAACATTATATGTAAATGTATCATTGCCTTGTTCATTGAATCCATCAATAGTAGCAAAAGTATAATTTAAGCCGTAATTAAACATTCCTTTGTGCATACCAATTTCAGAAACAAATGAGTCTGCTTCTGTTGTACTTTGCGCCACACCAGCATATATTGTGTTTCTTGCGTTTGTCATTTTAATATCACTGTATGTTGCAAGTGCATATATATCTTTGTGCCTAGCATATCCCATCAATGCTGATATGTTAGCAGTATGATTGGACATTTGGTTTTTCATTTGTTCAGTAGCAATGTGAAAGCCATAGCCAATCATTGTTTCGCTGTTGCCCCAATTTTGTATTGCCATTGTTTTCTTATCTGTTTGCTTTACAAACATGCCGTTGAATTTTGTTGATGTTCTGCCAAACTGCAAAAACTCTTCTGTACTATTAAGTATCATATCATCGATGCTTAACAAGTTACTAGGACCTGTTGCTATGCTTTTTGCTAATTGCATTATATAGTTTGTATATCCTGCACCAGCAAGTCCGCTATCTCTATAACTGTTTGTGCCACTAGAACCAAAAGCAAATGCCTGTTGTGTACTTCCTTGTCGGCCCATTAGTTGGCTAAGTGTTAAGTTAGCAGTCTCCAGATCACTACCTCGTGGTCCCCATTCGTGTGCTTGGACAAAGTCTATGATACCGTCACCGTCTATGTCAATGGGTAAATGGAATTGTGTATTCTGTCCACAGTTGTCTTCGTTACTTGGGCATCCTTCTGGTACCGGTACTACATCGCCTACTATACCAGCAAGCCTAAATACACCGTTGTCGTTTATATAGTAAGGGGAATAGTATCCAACACTTGACCATAAGTCTAAATCGCCGTCTCCATCAAGGTCTACACGAATTAAATAATCAGGTTGTGTACCATGTGTGCTGTGTTTAGGCAAGTCATTATAAATTGATATGTCGACATAAGTACCTGTCTCGTCTGTCCAACCTCTGTCACTGCCATTGTTGAGGAACACTTGTAAGTAGTTTTCAGCATAGTAATTATGACTGCCGTCCACACTACCTTCGCCATAACCATCACCAGTACCCATCAACATTAAGTCTTTAAGGCCATCGTTGTTTACATCTATAGCAATTAATTGCAATCCTATCATATTGTCAACCATAAAGTCTGGTAGTAGGCTAATATCTCGAGTATAGTCTAAATCGCTGTTACCATACATAACAACACCTGAGCAAGTATCACATAGCCTTTCATTGTAAAAAACATCAGTGGGTTTTGCTAATGGCATAGATACTGCTATGTCACCAAAGCCATCGCCATCAAAATCTTCTATAACACTTGCTAGTGCTTGACTTACATTTGGTAATAGCACACTACCTAAACTAAAGTTTCCTGTACCATCATTGTGCATAGTAAAGCCAGTACAACCATATGGTGTGTTGCAATTCTGATCTCTAAGATGACTAGGTATAAACATATCAAGTGTGCCGTCGCCATTTAAATCGCCTATTGCTGTAGTATGTGTCCACACATTGTAATCACCGTTATTATCATATGCACCCATGTCATATAATTGACTGATTAGTGTGTCTGTTTGATTTATTAAACCGTTTGCTGAACTAAGCATTAATGCACCGCTTTCACCAATGTTAATAAAATCATCGATGCCATCGCCGTTTAAATCTGCAACATGACTTATATACAATGGACCAACTGTGGGGAACTCTCCATTAGCAAATGCGTTAGGGTCTACTTCTAATCGGCCATTGCCTTGATTAATTAAAACAATAAGTCTTGATGTAGGAAGCCAGTCATTTGTGTTTGGACCAAAGTTATGAGCAAACATAACATCCATTAGTCCATCACCATTGAAGTCTCCTACTGTGGAGATGTGCGACGGGTCAATGCTATACACACTTCCTGCCTCATGATTTTCAAATCCAGTTTCTTTTGCACCCACATATCCTACATTAGTTATATGCAGTAATCCTAAATTAGTTCTTTCATAATCGTTGTTGCCATCAAATGACCAATTGGTATTTGCATTCATAAATTCATTAGCACTAATTCTATTGTATGTTACATCTGCATACTCGCCTGTACTCTCGT
>Ga0213869_10003693_pt1 | contig 10114 bp, 18 predicted proteins | sample PICome_10_FD_160083 | JGI IMG/M metagenome (GOLD analysis project Ga0213869, IMG submission 160083) | Coastal seawater microbial communities near Pivers Island, North Carolina, United States - PICO132 | ecosystem: Environmental > Aquatic > Marine > Coastal | place: USA: North Carolina...
AGCCCATTTGTCGTTACCTAGTTTTAGTTTTGGTGTCGCCATATTATTGTATTGTGTATTGTTGCTGCGTAGCCATTTCTGTAAAAGAAGTATAGCTAGTTACTTCTACCATTTCTGCGTCTGTTAGCGCTTTGTTAAATATAAACGCTTCCTTTATAGGTGTCCTGTCGTTAGTGTCGCCTACTTCGCGTAGCTGTCCTACTAGTACGTCTTGTATATTACCATTAAAAGCGTTTGCGGTATGTGTAAAATTTGCTACTTCTATACCGTTTATATACGCTATAAAGTTTGTGCTACTTAAAAATTTTACTGCTAGTTTATGGTTGCCTTCGTAGTATTCTGCTGTAGTATTAAAGTTATACGCGTTACCGTTACCCCTATTAGTAAATCTAAATTTACGTAAGTTGCCGCTGTCCTCAGAATAACCTATACTATAGTAGTAATTACTAGTAGCGTCCCAGCCAAACGACATTCCGTAACCTTTTACGGCAGTATCTATACGCATATTTACGTACATAGTAAAAGGATAGCCAGTAGGCGCGTCTGCAAAGTTATTTATTTCGGCTTGGTCTTTATTTCTGGTTGCTTCGCTAGCTGTAGGTGTAGGTATATAGCTAGTTTTATAGCTTCCTACTTCCACTTGCGAACCCCAAAAATACATAGTGCCAGCTATTGAATAGTTAGCACTAGGGTAGACATAAATTATATTGGTAGTGCCGTTCGCTGTATATGTACCACCTATTCTATACCAGTCGTTTGGGTATTCTTCTATAAAGGCATCTGTTAAACCAGAACCTACTATAGTTTTATTACTTAAATCAAAATCTACTGTAAACCCACTTGCACCCTTAAATATTTCTACTTGCGTAGTGGTTGTTGTGGTAGTCGTGTCTAGTTTAGCAAATATGCTATAAGTATAAGTAGTTCCGTTAACAGCTGTAAAACTTTTGGACCTTCGCCAGTTGTTAGCGCTAGACGCTAGTTTGTCTGCTGTCTTAGTTCCGTTTGGCGCTACAATATCATTAGCAGTAACAGTTACGCCGCTGTCAGACCAGTTTGTAAAGTCTTCCGAATATCCTAGCTTATTGGTGCGCTGTGGTTCTAGTAATAGTTCTGGGCAGCTGCTTACTGTACCGTCGGCGTCTAGCCTATAGTTCAGTCTAGGTACGTTAGTAGCCATAGTTTCTATAAGTCCAGCTTTATTTATTCTAGTGCCGCTACCAGTTCTAGTAAAGGTAAAGTCGCCGTCGCCGTCTGTAGGTAAAGCGCTATATACTTTACTAGTCTTATAAGCTGCTGGTATTAGCGCCAGGTTCGCAGTATCTTTTACGCCCATTTATAGTAATTTTTACAAATTTACAAAAAATACTATCGTCGCTTACCTTGACCGCGTCTAGCCTTTTTGTAGCCCTTTTGTCCTGGGCTTGCGTTCTTACTATGTTTGCCTGGGCGCTTCTTTTTAGCGTTAGCCCTAAATATAAACTGCGGTAGTTTAGCCATTACTTACTTTTGTCTTTTAGTTTTTCGTAGGTGCGAAGTCCACCTAGACCTAACATACCTAGTAGTATTGTTATTAAGTGGTCCATTTGTAAAGCTGGTGGCATAATATCTGGGCTAAGCCAGGCTATAATATCGCGTAGAATAAAGTTATATAATAAAGCTACACCACAAACCCAGCCTATAAACGGACGCCAGCCAGCTACAAATATACTACGGTGCTGGGCTTCTATTTTGTTTACTTCGTTTTGTACCTTTATTAGTTCTAGTGCTTTTTCTGGGTCTATTTCTTTGCCCTTTATAGCTTCGCGTAAGTCTTTAGCAAAACTACCTAGCGCACTATCGCCGCCTGTATTAAGTCCTAAAAGTTTAGCTAGTAGTGTCTTCATTAGTATACCCAGTTTACGTTTTGCGCTTTGTCGCCGTCTATGTCAATATGTACAAAACCTTTGCCAGTTCCTATACGCTTAATTCCTAGCAGCATAGCTATACGTATTATTTCGTAGCGTTGGTTACTGTCTGCTATAGCAATATCTACGGCTAGACCTTTTAAGTGGCTGCTGTTTTCCTTACCGCCTACATAATTATTATGTTCTTTAGTCCTGTAGCCGCTAGTAATAGCAATAGGTTTACCGTAAATAGTACGCATTTCGTCTAGTAGTTCTAGTAGGTCTTGGTGCATATTTACACCGCTGCCTGGTTCGTCTGGGCTGTCGAATTCGGCTATAGTAAAGTACTTCATTTATTTTTTGTTACGCTTGTACAGTTCGTGCCATTTATAAACGGTGTAGCCTATAGTGGTTAGTAAAAGTGCAATTTTTAAAAGCAGTTCTAGTTCTGTTAATGATAACGCAAAAGCGCCTATATTCATAGCGTAAAGTTTAAAGTCTTGTACTTCCATAGTGCAAAGATAAAAAAATTAAAAACTTAATACAGTTATTTGGAAGTCTTCTACTCTAGCTGTAGCGTTATTCTTATCTACTTTAACTTGTATTTTAACACCTGTAGTTTTTATAGCGGCGGTTACAAAAAACTGGGTAGTTCTACTATACCTTACTTCTGTACCGCTACTAGCTATAGTATCGTGAGAAAATTCTACGCTTTTAGTAGTGTCTGGGAAGTATAGCCTAGCATCTAGTCTAGTATTAGCGGCGCCTGTAGTAATGTCGTAGTCGTTACGTACTAGTACTACAGTTCCTGCTGGTAGTTCGCCTAGGTCTATAGTATTAGTGGCGCTGTCCCAAAGGTCGCCAGTAACATAGCTAGGTTTATGTGTAGTTAGCGTACCGCTTCCAGCTTTATTATTTGTTAGGTCCGTCCAGGTGTCTGTTGTTAGGTTAATAGGTGTAGCTGTCGTAGCGGTGTCTTCATAAAAAGCAAAACCGCCTAAGGTGTCGTATATGGCGTTTACGCTTGTTTTTATTTCGTTCACGTTAGCAGCAGTTACTTTGTATATTTCTGCTAGTGCGCTAGTGCTGTTATCGGTTTTATTTGTAAAAGTAATTTTAGCCATATTGCTGTATTTATGTTTGTAGTTCGCTTTGTAGTTCTGCTTGTAGTCCACCTGTAGGCGGTATTTGTTCTATTCGGTTACTTAGTTCTATAATAGTCCTAAAGTACGTAAAGTCGTCGCTGTCTTCTGTTAAATAGTTTATTCCAGCTACAGTACTAGTATATACTTTAAAACCTTCCGCTTCTAAGTCTATATAGTCAGCACTTCTAGTACGTACTATTTGCAGTATAGCGTCTGTTATTAAGTTACTGTCTAGTTCGCCGCCACTATCGCCAGAAAACCTAGTAATAACTTCTAAGCGCGTTATAGTTTCTGTTATATAGCTAGTACGGTTTTGGTCTACTTCGTCGTTAGAAACGCTGTATATGCGTATTAAAGGGTATGTAGCGCTGCTAGGTAGTCTATTAAATATAGGTACAGTAGCGCCGCGTAGGGTTACGTTACCGTTTAATTTATCCAGTAGGGCTTTACGTACTCTATGTATTACTTCTTTCATATATATTTTTTTAGTTTGTCGTCTAGTCTACCCATTAAACCTTTAAGACCTTCGCGTACGCTAGGAAAAAAATACGGCTTAGGTTGTATGTTTACTTGGCGCTTACCTTCGCCTTTAAACAGTTGTTTTATTTCACTAGCACTAAAGCCTAGCGCGCGCGCGTGCTTTGTATCTACTAACCCACCAGTTCCGAATTCCTGGTAAGGCGCGTACTTTTTGTTATACCCTACTTCTGCGGTGTTACCTTTTTTAGCCATATATACAGACTGTTTTAGTTTTCCTGTAGGCATTTTAAATAAACCAGCGTCTATACGTTTAGTACTACGCCTTACTATGTCGCTAGCAGTTTTACCTACTTCGTTACTAAGTTCTTGGCGCGAAAACCTTTTAAGCTGCTTTAGTTTTTTGTCTAATATAGCCAGGTCGTTAGGGTTTATCTTTGCGTTCATTAGTCTATTTTAGTAGCCGTTAGCGTAGTATAAAAGTCCTGTTCGTGTTCTACTATACTATTTATTCTGTACTTAGGTCCAGCGCCTTCTATTTGTAGTAGGTCCTGGTCCTGTATTTCGTCTACAGTTCTTTTGCGCATTACTAGTTCTATTCCTACAAAGTGCTGGCGCTGTCCATTTTCGCTTTTTATATTACCGTCTTTATACGTTAGGTTAGCCCAGTAAGTAGCTACAGTAGCTTCTGTAGAAGTAAAGCCACCAAACTGGTCGGCTGTTTTAGTTAGCCTTACTACGGCTATTTGTGTATCTAGTTTGCCAGCGTCCATTATACAAACATTGTTTTATAGCTAGTTAAAAGCGCCTTAGTTTCTGTTGGTACGTCCTGTACTATAGTTCCTGTTTTATAGTCGCTACGGTTATCGTATAGCGTACTTATAAATTGTAGCATAGCGTTCTTTATAAGGTCGTCGCTAAGCCCAGCAGTTACGTAAGTTATTTTAACGTCTTTAGCGCTACCGCCGTCTAGTTCTATACGTTCGTTATCTAATCCTTTAACAGTATGTGCAGCTGTATTACCTTCCGCAGTTACTGTACTTATACTAGCTATAGGACCAAAGGGTATATCTATTAGCGCTTCTGTTTGGCTTAGGTAGTACGTTCTGTTCTTTGCTACTATATCGCGGCTTATATAGTTTTCGCACCATTCGCGCGCCTGTGTTATCATTCTAGTAATTAAACTATCGTCGGCGCTAGTGTCTATTCTAACGTAGTTTTTAACGTCGCTAGCTGTTAGTAGTTCGGTTCCTGTGGTGCTGTTAATTTTTATTTGACGCATCTTAAAAATAATTTCTGTAAAAATACGAAAAAAAAAGCGCCACTTTTTACAGTAGCGCCCTTAGAGAAACAAATGAAAAAAACAGAAATTATAAATCAATCAGCGCAAAGTTATTAAAATTGTCCTTATACTTCCCTTGCATTGATAACCTTACGCTTCTTTGTTGATAATTAGGTATAATAAAAAAGCCGTCTAGTACTGTAAAGTAGATAGCAAAAAAGTCTACTTCGTCTTTTGTGTAGAAGTCTGTACTGCGCCTTAGCACTACGTGTATGCTGTCGCGGTTAAACTTACGGCTGGCGCTTACGTTCTTTACTTGTATCTTATATAGCTTTAAATCGCGTTCTATAATACAGTCGTATGGGCTGCTATCTAGTAGCGGCATAGATACGTTAAAGCCTTCCTGTATAACTTTTACGCTAAATTTATATTCTGCTAAACAGCCTAGCTGGTTGTGGTCCACTTTGTTTTAAGTTGCTTTGGACCAAGCTACAAAAAAAAACCCCAGCATTTGGCTAGGGTTTTCAACAATCAATCAAAATAACTATGAATAAATCTACACTATTTGACGCCAGTGTAGCGGCGCATTACGTTGCTAGCTTCTGTAAGCTTTTGAATTACCAGTATTTTCTGGGTCGTCGGTAGCTTGTTAAAATTATCCTGGTCTACCAGGTTTTTAAATTCCTGTAGTATACTATTGTTTGTCATAACTCAAAACGCTTAAACCTAAAATAAACATAAACATAAGACCTATAAGGTCGTCGTATAAAGCTAGGTCGCGCAATCCAAGCGCTAATAAACCCCAGCCTAGTAGTGGCTTTATATACTTCATAGCCCTACCCATTTGTCAGCGTGCGCGCATAGTTGGCAAAATGTACATACTAAGCCAAAAGCCGCCACGTATATAATACAGTCAAAAATAAAATTTTCTATCTTACGTTTCATAATCTTAATACCTAGGGGTTATATTTAAAATATGTTGGTCGTTTCTAGATAACGAATTATACCATTCGTTAGAAACTCTATCTATAGAAATACTATTTTCTAGGTCTGGCGTATTGTCTTCGTTCGCTGGACATACTTTGTATTTATTAGTTATTAAATAACTACCTACGCTTTCTAAAAAAATTAAATTTTTCATTTTGTTTTTTGTTTGTTTGGCTAAACTACAAACTAATTTTAAACTATGCAAATAGTTCTTAAACTTTTTTACAGGGTATAAAAAAACCCCAGCGGTTAGCCAGGGTTTTGTTAGTGTATAGCTTTATACTACTAGGCAGTTTCTAAGGCTGCTTTGTCTACGCTAAAGTCGCCAGTTACAAAGGCGTTAGGTAGATAGTTAGTAAGTGCTACTCTTTCTTGTACTCTTACAGTTACAAAACCGTCGCGTACGTTAGTGCCGTCTTCTTTAAAGAATTCTACACCTACGTTATCACGTACCCATAACTGCGTACCCATTCCGAAGTTACCTACTAAATACTTGTCAGAAGTAATAGCTGTATTCAAAATAACAGGTACACCGTTAATACGTGGCTGTAGCCCTTGGTTCCAATCTTTTACTAGGTATTCGTTTTGCGAAGACTTTAGTAATAAAATTTTGTGGAAGTCAGTAGGGTTAATCATAATGTAGTCAGCAGCGTAGTTAGCTAGTGCTAATTGGTTTAACGCTACAGTAAGTACGTCAAATTCGTTCGCGCTTTCGATAGCGTTAGCAAACCCACCAGCAGCAAAAGCTGTAGCATCAGAAATAATACCGCTTAGCTGTGGCGCTACGCCTGTACCGTTTAAGATTTGGTTGTCTTCTACTTCTAAAAGTTTTTCTGGCGCACGTGCCGAAAGGTAGCTAGTAAGCTGTGGCGTGTCGTTTAGCATTTCTTCAGAAATTCTAAAGTATGTACCAATTTTCTGTACGTTAGCATCAGACGCTGTAAAATCAAAGTCAGACTGTCCTAGTGTAGAACCTTCAGAAGTTGCAGCAGCACCGTTAGAATAACCGCTTTCTTTTACGAAGCGTACTACATCAGACGCAGTAGAACCTTGCGCGATTAGCTGGCGCATATGAACCAAACGTGTAGGGTCATATTTGTAGCCAGGTACGCGGTCAGCTGGTATAACTTCGCCAGTAAAATCAGCGCCTGTAGTCATATCTGCTTTTACTTCAAAACGTGCAGCTTTAGACATTCCGTTACGCATAGCGTCAATAGCACCGCCTTCAATAGCTTCCATTAAAGCGCCTTTGAAAGTTGCTTTTTTGCCAGCTTCAAAGTTCTTTTTATTAGATACTTCTAACGCGTCGATACGTTCGTTAAATTTAGTTGTTAGTGTAGAAATTTCAGACTTTAACATTTCGTCTGCTTTTCCGTTGGCGCTTTCTAGCGCTTGACCGTAAGCCTTTTCCAATTTAGCGTCGATTACGTCGCCTAATTGGTCAAGGTGTTTTTTAGTATTATCTTCCATTATAGAAAAATTAAAAAAGTTAGTTGTTAAATTTATTTATTAAATACTCGAAAACCGCCTGGCTGTCATCTACTGGCTGCGTGTCAATAGACGGCGCAGTAGCTTTAGAGAATAAACCTTTTAGTTTTAGTAGTTCGGCTTCGATACAGTAGCCCATTTCGTCGCTTATATCGCCTTTGCGTACAAGCTTAGCTAGTGCATCATATCTTTTTAAAATGTTTTCCTGGGCTTTTTCGCCTTTAACGTCTAGTATTTTAGCTTGGTCGTTAGCCGCTAGTGTTACGGCGCTTACTTCGTATAGCTTTACTTCCGTTATTTCGCGGTAGTCCATTTTGTTTTCTTTTTGCATTGGTAAAATACCTACGCTGTTTTCGGTAATTACGCCAGCCTTCATTAGTTCTATTACGTCGTTACCTAGCGTAGTCTTGGCTATTTCAGCTGTAAACATTAAACCCTTGTCGTCTTCTACTAGTTCTACCATTTTACCTAGTGGCTGCGCCATATTGTGCTGGTATAAGTATTTAACGCGGTGTCCGTTTTCCTTAATAGTCTTTGCGTATGCACCTGGGCGTATAATATCGCTGTCGCTATCTTTGTTATTAAAGTAGCTAGCGTACCCTTTTACAATACCTTTTTTTTCGTCAGCGTCTACTAGTTCGCCTAGTGGCGCGCTTTTAAATAAAATACTCATATTAGAATAATTTGTACAAATTTACGATTTTTTAATTAGTGTTACTTCGCCTTGGTCTGGACCTATTCCGTCTTCTACAGCTTCTAGTATTAAACCTTCTTTTAGTGCTTTTTTAAGCATATCTATTAAACCTTCGTCGCCTAAATAACTAAAGAAGTTAAAAGGGTTTTCAGCGTCTGGGTTAGCCGCTTGGTATTTTTCCATTAGTATAAATAGTTCGTCCATTATTTACTTTTTAAAAGTTCGTCCCAAAGTTTTAAAGTGTCGGCGTATAGTTCTGGAAAAAGTTCCTTAAATAAAGGGTTACCGCCGTCGTAGAAGTTTTCGCTAGCGTGCGCTAACACTTCCCAGCGCTGGGCGTTTCTACCATATCTACCTTTATAATAAACATTTTTATGCCCACCACCTACTTTATTTTTAGTAATAGCGCCGAAAAAATCATAGGTAGCGCCGCGTAATTCCTTATAGTCTTGGTCGGTTAGTTTATATTTCTTTTTAAAATAGTCGGCTTTATCATTATTAAATAAAGTACCTAACTTCATATTATACTTAAAATGAATATCGCCTTGGCGCCTATCTCTAAAACCTAACTGTTTTTTAAATTTAGTAAAGTATTTTTCTACTATTGTATTAGAAACTATTTTATAGCTAGACCATTCATTTTGAAAATGTATTTGGTGTCCTATTTCGTGCTTTAAAACTCTTTTAAAGGTGTTACTACCTTTTTTAAATCTTAGCGTTCCTATTTCTATATAGGTGTTATCAGCGCTTAAAAAAGCACCTTTATTTGCTTTTAGTCTAATATCTATACTTTGCTTTACATCTTTTAGTATTTGTAGGTCGCCTACTATATAGCCCTGGGCTTCTAATTTCTTTAGCTGGTTATACTGGTCTAGTGCTGGGTGGTTAGTACGTTCGAAGTAGTCGCCTAACGGTTCGCCTTTGCCTTGGTCTGGTCCGCTGTACCTTGGCTTAGGTTTTGGTTTTGGTGCGCCTATAGTAGCGGCTATACTAGCTACGTCTGCGGCTGTTAGTCCACCTGTTAGGTTTTCGCCAGCTAACTGTACGCCTATATTTTCTAAACCTTCTACGGCTACAGCGTCTTCTATAGGTACTGGTATAGCGGCGCATCTACAATTCACTACGTTACTAGCGCTACCGCGTCTGTCGCCTGGTTGCATTAGTTCTTCGCCTTGCACTATAAAAGGCTGGTCGTATGGTACTGTTTGTCCGTCTGCTGCCCTATGGCTTGCGCGCTCGCGTCCGTCTAGTGCTGTAGACCATTCCTTTTGTAGCTGGTCCGCTGGGAATATAGTAGTAGCGCTTTCTAGTATAGCCTTATTACTTATAGCAGTAGTTTCTGTTCTTATAAAGCGTTCGGCTTGGTGTTGGCTATATCCGTCAAACTGGCGGCGTAGTATACGCGCTTGTTCAGCTGCGCCTAGCGCTTGAAATTCTGGGTCGCGGCTTAATTTAGTTGTAAGGGCTATAAGGGTTTTTAGTGCTGTACCTTGTACTAGCGTTACGTTTGTTTTAGCTACCGCAGCGCCATAGCTAGCAAAACTTGCGCGCCATTGGTTTTGGTATTGGTCGGCGCTTTGCTTCTTTACAAACTTCTTATAGTTCTTAAAATACCAGTTAGCAAAATGTAGTCCAGTTTCTTCGTAGTATTCTTCGTAGAATTTAGACAAATAAGCTACAGGGAATAAGCCCTGTACTATTATACGCCCTTCGTCTACAAACTGCTGGACGCCTTTAGCGTATTCAGCGTTATACCACTTACGTAGCTTAGCTATATACTGGCGTTCCATTTTACCGCGTTCACGTTCTACGGACGTTTGCCAGACTTGCTTAAACTGTTTACTTAGCAGTTGTTTAGGCATTGTCTTCTAGTTCGGCTAGCTTCTTGTTTGCATATACTCGCATAGCTTCGCCGCCCCATAAGTTGTAAGCTACAAAACCGTTATCTAGCCAGGGTTCGTCTTTTAGTTTGTCGTCTACAGTACTATACGTTTTGGCGCGTTCTAAATAGCTTCTAGTGCGTTTTAAAACATCTAGGCTAATTGGTTCGCGGCTGCTTAATTGCTGCGCCCTAGCTAGCCCTACGTTCGTACCAGCTGTTACTACGTCCCTACCGTACTTGTCTATCCAGCCTAGCATACGCTTAGCGTTGTTA